>RCNI01000629.1_pt1 | contig 20951 bp, 23 predicted proteins | sample 2041151 | NCBI WGS metagenome assembly RCNI01 (sample SAMN09708214, study PRJNA481090) | feces metagenome | isolation source: feces | place: Antarctica: Albino Rookery | reverse complement strand
ACTCACTATATTTCATATTAGTAAGTTCTTGTTTCAATACTTTCAATTTTTCAGTCATTTTACTTATATATTCTTCTTGAGGGATAAAATAATGATCTTGCAAATATTTCAATTCATCGGCAATATGTTTGACTAAGCCATCCTCTACCTTAGGGATTAATGTTTCCATCATGGATTCGACATTAGTTCCCAAATCAACATCTACTTCCATCACTTTATTGACAGTATACGTAGTGTAATAAGTTTTACCGAAAAAACTTCCTACATGTTCCCAGAATCCTTCAGCATCTCTACTAGAGACAATAGTTTTCTCATATTCATGCTTTACTGTTTCATGTTCTTTTTTTATTTCGCAAGTATCAACGTTTACATTCATTGTATGAATTTGCTGCTCATTAAAGTTATCTATTATATCTCTCATAGAATCATTTAATTGTTTAGAAACTAAAGGTTGGATAATCTTAGAAATTTCTTTAGAAATCTCGTCACCAGTAATAACCTGACCAGTTTTATCTACAGAATTAGCCATTTCTCTGATTCGTTTTTGTACATCAACTTTAGCTGATAAACAGATTTTTCTACTAATTCTTCTTGCATTACTATCTATGCTAGATTTATAATTACTTATTTGTTCTAAGATTTTATTCAAATCCTCTTCCATTCCATTAATACCTTTAAAAAGCTTAACTTCGCCCTCTATAATGCTATCAATAAAATTGTTTAAATTTTGTTTTGGTTTTCTTTCCTTCAATGCTATTGCATCATCACTAACTTTATCTCCTAGCACTTTCATTAGACTATCTAAATTACTATCTTTATAAAGTTGTTCATCCTGCTTTTCTATAGCCAGTTTACCAAGCATAGTAGAAACACTCATAGCTCTATATTTTTCAGAAGATATACTAGGGTAAGTTTCTTTTAATCGTTTACAAATATCATCTTCTTGTAATTTTCTTTGATTTTGTGGTTTTGCCTGCCAATTATCTATGATATTTCCCTCTGCATCTTCATCCTCTTCGTTTACATCAGACTTCGTTATAACAACAAGAGCTTCTTGTCCCTCTCTGGATAATCTCTCCATATACTTCATATCTGCTTGTAATCCCGGTTCAGACGAATTCATCAAAAAAATACACATATCTGTATAAGGAATGTATTCATTAACCATCTCCTCCATATTACGAGTGTCACCTTCTCTACCAAGTGCACCAGTTCCTGGAGAATCCATCCATCTCATTCCTGATAAAGTATAATACTGTATTGCTCCAGTAGTATCAGTAACACCTTCAGAAAACCATATCATACCGCTAGCGTCCGCTTCTACATCACCCAATTCTCTACCTTTTTCCTGACAAGCAAATTGAGGATGAAGAATTGTTTTGTATCTATTATCAAAAGCAGCTCTACTAAAATATTTTCCCGCAAAAAAATTACCTAAAGAACTCTTACCAGCCTTTACTGCACCAAATACCATCACTACTAAATATTTCTCATGAGTACGCATAAACTCAGTACCCTTTTTATTTTTTTCTATTTGATTGTACCATTGATGGATATTATTTTGTATTTCACCAATAGTATCTCGAAGCATCTGTTCCACAACATTTAAATTTTCAGTAACTTTAGGACAGTACCGTTCACCAATTACCTCACTATCCCTTTTAAATTCAGATAATTTGACAAAAACTGTATCTCTCTTACTGCCAACATTTTGAGAAAAATTTTCCAATTCTTGATGTAATTTATCTAATTTATAAAAAAATTCATCTACTGTACTAATAATATATTTAACAGACATCAAATACAACTCCTAAATTATTTTTACTTACATTCTAATTGTAGTTTATTTATTTTGTTTAAAGCTTTATCAATATCCGCTAATTCTTGCTTATCTGCTTCTAAATCTTTTTTTATTTTTCCCTCTAAAGCTTCAACTACTTCCCTTTGGAATTTTTTAGGAGCTGTGCTTAAATACTCTTCAGACTTCCCTAATTTCTCTATTACCAACTTCAAATTTTCCTCATTACTTAAAACAGCGAGACCTTCTCTACTTTTTTCTAGAGCTTCATGTCTAATTAAATCAAGTTCTCTCTCTTGCGCTCTTAATTTAGCCTCTTTAGACTTAATTTCAGTTACTAACGAAGCGTCTCCATACTGACTATATCTACTATATCTACTATGATCATCATAAGCTGCAACAGCTATAATTCCACCTGCGATAATTCCTGCTACAAACATTCTTATATATCTCCTTATCAATAAAATTCATTATTATGGCGTATTTTTAAATTATTAATTTCATTTTTAAAATCATCTATCTGTTTTTGCATATACTCTTGCCTATCTTTAACAACAACAATTTCATCACACACGCTATTAACTAACTTGACAAGATTCGTAGTTTTCTTACCTATAACCTTTTCCTTTTTTTTCATTTTTGTTAAATATTTATTTTTAAGTAAAGTAATTTCATCCCTTGCTATGCTTAGTAGATTATCTATACGCTCATTTTTTAATTGTTCATTATCCTTTACTAAAACTTCTACTTGATCTAATAAATACCGTTTAAAATCAATTATTCCACTTTTTTCAACAAGTGTTTTTTTATTTTCCTTGATTCCCTTTTCATAACGTTTATTAGAAATATAGAAAATAGGAAAATCTTCTCCACCACAATTTTCCTTAATATCTTTTAGTATTTTTGCTTCAATACTCTTTAATTCTTGCTCTGCTATAGCCTCTGTGAATGTAAATACTAGACAAAAATGCTTCCAAAAATATTCCTTCGAAGGAAACAGCTCTATAATTTGATTAATTTTTTCTAATTCATCTTTGTGAAATTCACCTACATTAGGAGTATGTACAAAAACTACCATATTAGCTTTTTGGTAAGCATTAAAAGCAACTTCATCATCAGCGTCAACTGCATCCAATCCTGGTGTATCTACTAAATATGCAGGTCCTACCAATTGTGCTTCACTGCGTTCAATAGTAGTTCTAATATCACCAACGGCAAATTTTGACTCATTTAATACGGAATTAAATAAACTACTTTTACCATGATTCATTCTACCTGCATTAACAATATATACTTTGTCTGCTAATTTTTTTATTTGCTTTATGTCATCATTTAATTTAGACATGACTTTATTTAATTCACTATTGTTACTTTCCGTTCCAATTTCCTTATTCAATCTCCTTATCTTATTCAATCTCCTTCTAGAATCATCATTATTATGTATTTTTTGACGACTTAACAAAATATTCATCTTCTTTCTATTTTATAATAATTTTATTTAGTAAAGTAAATTTATTAATAATTCCTTATTTATTTCATCATAATTAAATTATCATTTTCTATAAAGATAAGACACCCCATTGTTCTCAGACTACGAAATACCTTATTTGGGGAAATTATTTTTAATTAAAGGTCAAAATATTCACCACGATCACGTCTAGCACGGATAGCAGCTGCGTAACCATACTTTCTAGCACCGCTTGCAGAATGGTAGCAAGAAACTAATCTGCTATTGTCCATGTACATACCTTCATCACGAGCTTCTTTCATTTCATCACTAGTCTTCTCAGCCATGTTACCAACTGCTCTTGCAGCACTACCCAAAGAATCAAAAAAAACATTTTAAATCACTCCTGTTAAATTTATTTTATAGGTCCAGCCTATAATTTACACTCAAACTTATCACACAAGCTGATGCTACTCTTCTTAATACCCCATTTAAGGCATTGCTCTCTAGCATCCACATCATAAAACCACAGTCCCGCAAGAGTATTTTTAGGCTCGATGTGCTTATTAGTCAAATCATACCAGTATTTGCAAAAGGCACATTTTTTTATAGAACCATTGCTGATACAACCAGTTCCAAAGTGTTTAAACATGCGATAAATCCTTTCAATACAGTAATCTTAATTTGTAATTTAGTTATTTATAATATATGTTTTTAACTCCATTACTATTTTATTGTACCTCTATTCCCCCCCTAGTCAACAAAGTTATTGTATTTTCAACACATAACTTTTATTAACTAGATAGGCTTATAAATTATAATTCATAAAAATATTTTTCTAATACTTTTTAGCCATAATTTCTGTACTGCTCACTTCTACATACTTACCCTACTTTTAGAAGTTATAGGCTCTTTGAATAAACCTATATCTACAAGGGTCAATAAACTAATTTTAGCTTCATGTAAAACAAGGTACCTCATAGTCCACAGAATATCTTGTCCTAATCAACCCTAACCAATGAAATATTAAAGTATCCACCATGGGCAAACCTAATATAATTAGCGGCTACATGGCGGTGCTTTCTAGTACTACTTGCAAAACAAAACCAGGTAATTAATCCACTACGTCCCTTGCCCATCCCCTCATTAATCGTTTTCTTTGTTTTATTATTTCCTTTTTCATCCATATTACCTACTGCCTTTGTAGTTCTCTAGATTAGATATGCAAAAAAAGACCTGTGCCAGCCGAGCAGCAAGTCCAGCCAGCGCAGGTCCTCATTTTTAATTTCTGAGCTTATTTCTTTGCAAATTTCATAGATAAGGGAGTTACAAAGCAGAGATAAATCATAAAGAAAATGTTAAAGGGAATAACTAAAAGTGCCAAAGCTTTATTCTTACCTGCACTTTCCAAGCGCTTATAGGCCAGGTAGAACCAGGCTGCAAAGGTAACCAGGCCTGCTATACTCTCCAGACCAATCTGGATAAGTAGCCAGCCCAAGAAGCAGCTGGCAAAGGTCAGACCTGCAAAAACGCTGCCGGACATATGCTTAAAGTCCAGTAGGGAGGCTCCCTTAGCCGCCATACCGCTGCTCATTCCCTCAGGCTCCGTTGCAGCAGCAGGGTCACCCTGGGGTAAAGCTCCACAAATCAGCTTCAAATCAGGTAAAAGGGTATTTACTAAAGCAGCAATACGCTCTGCCAAAGCACCTGTTTTACTATAGGTACCAATGGACTTACCATCCACTAATAATTCTGGACTCATAATGCCCTGGTTATAGGTAAGCTTAGTAATACTAATGGGTGCAATCCAGGTATCAATAGCATGGGTAACAATACCGCGGTTGCTCAAAACAAAGTATTCCTTACCTACCTTGCAGGAAAAATATATCTCCAGCTTGGGATCACTCATCACCCTTTGCAGCTCCTTATTAGCCTGTAGCTCATCGTGCAGCTTGCCAAAGCTTACCGCACCTGCAAAGCCCTCCATGGTCCCCATCAACAGACTATAAACACCTAATTTTAAATTCATTCTACTAGCTACTGCAGCATCGCTATAGCCTACGCTACTATAGGTACTGGTATTTCTATTGAATATATCCAACAAATGATTATACATTAAATTTCTATATTCCAGCACCTCTGGGTGCTCATTAGTTACCACCATATTCTGGTAATGCTGCAGCATATAGCCTACAAAAAGCTTATCAGAATGCTCTAAAAGAGTCGTCCTGGCAGTAATATATCTTTCCAAGCCCTTGCGACCAGCAATGCCCTCGACAATATTGTTTATTCCCTGTTCCAATTCTCTAATGTACATAGCCTCACTTAGTACTTTAAAATGGAAGCCGTTATAATTTAGAGAAAACTTTAGGAAATCCTCCATACTGACACCAAAGTACTCTGCCATTTGGGTAATGTTTTCCTGCTCCTCAGGATAACGAATTAAATAGCTTACATATAATCTTTCATCAAAGGGATAAGCTAAAAAGGCATCGGCAAAGGCCTTTTGCTCAGCATTTTCGTTAAAATTACCCTCATCAATATTCTTCATTATGTTTTCTTCCTTCTGAATATTAATCGGGGCATATACCTTCATCACGGAACAAATAACAGGTACCAGGCTAAAGATACTATTGCGCAGGCCATCTACCAGCACCGGTAGTGCTCCATTATATAAATTTTGACGATCATTATAGGCAGATAAGGAAGTAACTGCATTACCAATCATATTAAAGGAGCTATGTAAAATACCAGTACCAATATTAATAGCACCCGCTGTAGCAATACCCTTAGCTGCACCGCCCAAGCCAAAGCCACCACCAACTATTCTGCTTCTAGTTTCCTTACGGTATTGGCGTCTGGCCTTTTCGCTATTTTCGTGAGAGTCTATCTCCTCCAGCTTACTCATAATAAAGTCATGGGCGTTAGCAAAGGGAGCGGCCACTCTTTCGTAGCCAGGATGCTGAAATAGCATATCTACGCTAAAATCATAGACCTCGTGATTCATGGCCATCCCCTTAAAGGTATTAAAGGCGGCACCTATCATGGCTAAGCCATCGTCACCAATATTTTCGGCTACCTTTTCAATATCACCGTATTCCTTGTATTTTTTAGTAAAATCCTCCTCCATAATCTTGGAGATTTCTCCCAGTCGCTTACGAACTGCACCATATTCTGCATAATCCTCAGAGAATTGGATTTCCTGATTACCAATCATAAATTTTGCCATTAACGACACCTCCACATTATCTAAGCTCTAGTTCTCTTAGAGCTATTAACACCAGCTACTTAGTTCTAAACAGCCTTCCTGTTGCTAAGTTTAGGTGAATTATAGCATAATAGTCATAAAAAGAGGTTTCCTAGGCTGATACCTTTTTATAATAGTTTATAAAATACAAAGACCTGTAACGGTCCAGCAATTTCTACTGAATGGTTACAGGTCTTTACCTTGTAAATATTTTAGATTTTAGCTTCCTGCTTTATCGCATCCAGCCTTCTTTCCTTCATCCAGATATACCTAAAGTACACTATCTGCATCAATACAGTAATAATCCAGGACAGCGGATAGGAAATAAAGAGGATGTCCAGAGAATGGTAGGTGGGAAAAACGCAGAACATCCAAAAGATACGCACACCGACGGTACCTACGATGGAAAGCAGCATGGGTACAGTGGCATAGCCCAAGCCACGCATGGAGCCAGGCAGCAGATCCATAATGGAAAAAATAAAATAGGTGGTCGTAGTATAAAGCAAAATCTCCATGGCCGCCTGGATAACCGGTGCCTCGGAGGTGTAGATGGTCAGAATGCTTTCACCAAAAACGTACACACCACAACCAAGAACAAGCATAATACCCACGGAAAGAAGTCCACAATCCAACAGGACGCGGGCGATACGGTCCCATTTCCTTTGACCATAGTTCTGGCTGGTAAAATTCATACAGGCCTGGCTAAAGGAGTTGGAGGTTACGTAGAGAAAGCCAAAGATATTGTTAGCCGCCGTAGAGCCCGCAATAGCAATGGGGCCAAAGGAGTTGACGGAGGCCTGTAGAAGCACATTGGAAAAGTTAATAACTAGGCTTTGGATGCCTGCTGGTAAACCAATGATAAGAATTTCCTTTAAATAAGCAGCTTCAATTTTTAGACGACTAAAGCGTAATCTGTAGCTGCCCTCCACCCTGCAAAGGCAGAAAAGCACTAATACACAGGAAACAAATTCCGCCAAGGCCGTAGCAATAGCTACGCCCAAAACACCCAAATTAAAGCCTACCACCAGCAGTAAATTCATAATAACGTTTAAAATGCCGGCAATCACCAGAAACAGCAGGGGCCGCTTTGTATCCCCTACCGCTCTCAAAATGGCGGCACCATAGGTATAGAGCATAAAAAAGGGTAGTGCCAAAAAGTACACCCGCATATACAGACAGGCCTGTGGTAAAACCTCTGGCGGCGTATCCATCAGCTTTAAAGCAAACTCCGCTCCAGCAATGCCCAGGCACATTAACACAATACCTCCACCTAGGGCAAAGGCCATGGAGGTATGCACCGTAGCCTCCATCCCCTCGTGGTTCTGGGTGGAGTAATAGCGTCCTGCCAGAACGCTGGCACCAAGGGAAATGCCAAAAAGCAGCATAATCATCAAATTAATCAGCGCCGTAGTAGAGCCCACCGCTGCCAAGGCCTGACTACCGGTAAATTTTCCCACCACGATGATATCCACCGCATTAAACAGTAACTGTAAATTAGAGGATAGCACCAGAGGCAGTGAAAAGCGGATCAGCTTACTCATAATGGGTCCGCTACACATATCTATTTCGTATTTATTCTTCGTCGTTGCAAAGGTCATGTCTTTTCAGGAGGCTCCCGCCCCCACTCCTTTAATAATCTTAATCGCATCTTAATATTATAGATTTTTCTTTTCTCCACCGCAAGTACTACTTATTTGGAAGAGAATAAAGAATAATCCTGCTACCGGACTACGTCCCCTACAACACAGCCATCCAGTCCACCATACCTTATGGAACAAGGATTATAACAAGAAAAAGAACCGCTCCTAGTTGCCTAGATAGCGGTCCTTAAGCCTTTTAAAATATTGCTTATTTAATACCGGTAACGTCAAAGCCGATATCTTCAATAGCTTCGGTCAATGCTTCATCAGTAACATCAACAGCATCCACGGTAGCTTTGCCACCAGCCAAATCTACGTTAACTGCAGTTACACCTTCCAATTCGCTCAAAGCCTTAGTTACTGCTGCAGAGCAGTGTTCACATTTCATGCCGGTAATAGAAATAGTTTTTACCATCGTAATTCTCCTTTATTTATGTTTTTATATTTTAGAACTTAACCCAACGTAAACGCAGTGCATTGGTAACTACGGATACGGAGCTACAGCTCATAGCTGCTGCACCTAGCATGGGGTTAAGCAAAATACCAAAGGGTATGTACAAGATACCTGCTGCTACAGGAATACCAATAATGTTATAGAAGAAAGCCCAGAACAGGTTTTGCTTGATATTGCCGATAACCTTATGTCCCAGATTTATAGCACGATTAACATCCAGTAAATCGCTCTTCATCAGCACAACGTCAGCTGCCTCAATGGCAATATCCGTACCTGCGCCAATGGCTATACCGATATCGGCGCGGGCCAGAGCCGGCGCATCATTAATACCATCGCCAACCATGGCTACGATTCTGCCCTCAGCCTGCAGCTCACGGACAATTCTTTCCTTATCCTCGGGCAGCACCTCAGCTACCAGGTCGTCCACACCCGCCTCCTTGGCAATAGCAGCTGCGGTCAGCTTATTATCACCGGTCAGCATAATAACCTTAACACCTGCCTCCTGCAGCTTTTTAATAGCAGCAGCGCTGGTGGGCTTTAAGGTATCTGCTACGGCAATAACACCTAAAAGCGTAGCGTTCTTCGCAAAGAACAGAGGTGTTTTACCCTCAGCAGCAAATTTCTCCACTGCACCCTGGACGGCGGTAATATTTACCTCTGCCTGAGCCATCAGCTTAGCATTACCAGCATAAACCCTCTCTTCACCGACCCAAGCCTCCAGACCCTGACCGGGAAGCAGCTTGTAATCACTGGCTACGGGCATAGCCAGCTTTTTCTCCTTGGCAACCTGCACAATGGGCTCGGCCAAGGGATGGGCAGCCAAAGCTTCTACAGCTGCCGCAATACCCAAAAGCTCTGCTTCAGCCACACTGATGGGTACCACATCGGTTACTACGGGCTTACCTTCGGTAACCGTACCTGTCTTATCCAAAACTACTGTATTTACCTTATGAGCGGTTTCCAAAGCATCCGCAGATTTAAAGAGAATGCCATTGGAAGCACCACGACCGGTGCCAACCATAATCGCAGTCGGTGTAGCCAGTCCCAGTGCGCAGGGACAGCTGATAACCAGTACGGAAACGCCAACAGTTATTGCAAAGGCCGTATCATATCCCAAAGCCAGCCAAATGCAGGCTGTAACAATGGCAATGGTAATAACCACAGGTACGAAAACACCACTGACGCGGTCCGCTAATTTAGCAATGGGTGCCTTGGAGGAGGTAGCCTCATCCACCAGATTAATAATTTTTGCCAAAACCGTATCGGAGCCGATAGCGGTAGCCTCCATCTTAAAATAGCCGCCCTTATTCAGGGTACCACCAATAACCTTATCACCCACCTGTTTTTCTACGGGCAGGCTTTCGCCGGTAATTGCGGCCTCATCCACACTACCATAGCCCTCGGTAACAATGCCATCCACAGGAACGGAATTACCGGCCTTAACAATAAGAATATCACCCTTAATAACCTCGGCCAGAGGAATTTCACCCTGCAGACCATGACGTTCTACCAAAGCAACCTTCGGAGTCAAATCCATCAGCTTGGCAATGGCCGCGGAGGTACGCTTCTTCGCCCTAGCCTCCATGGTCTTACCCAGGGTAATCAGGGTTAAAATCATAGCTGCGGATTCAAAATACAAATCATGAGCCAGAGCATGCACCATAGCCAGGTCCTGATGACCAAAGGCCCAGCCCAATTTATACATGGTATAGACACCATAGATGAAGGCTGCACTACTGCCCAAGGCAATCAGAGAATCCATATTAGGGTCTTTAAGCCATAAATTACGATAACCATTCTGAAAGTATTTATGGTTGATAATCATAACACAAATAGTTAAAAGCATTTGGGTCATGCCATTGATAAGAATGTGCTCCGGTCCCTCAAAGATTTCCGGTAACGGCCAGCCGAACATTCCGCCCATGGCCAGATAGAAAACAGGTACGGTCAAAATCAGGGAGCTAATCAGCCGCGTAAGCATGGAGGCTACCTCATCCTCTGCAGTAGCCGTCGGCTGTGGAGCAACTGTGGCAGGACCAGTGCCATTATGCAGCGTAGTACCAAAGCCCAGCTTGGTAATCTTCCCCACAATGGTAGCATCATCAATAATGCTCTCATCATAATTGATAACCATGCTGTTCTTTAACAGGTTGACACTCACCTGCTCTACGCCCTTTTGCTTGCCTAGTACCTTTTCAATACGAGCCGAACAAGCGGAACAGCTCATACCGGTAATGTCATAATGTTCTTTACGCATAGTATCCCTTTCTTTAGCACGAATTTCATTTCTAAGCCTATTATACACTGAACTCTTCTAAAAATATAGGTTTTCCCTATAAAAAAGTAGGAAATAAAAAACTTTACTATTTTCCTGTTAAGCAGCCCTCCAACTTTAGGTTAGCTAAGGCAAACTTTTACACCTCAAGTATCTTTTTTGCTCACATTTTGTCCATGCACCACTGTCTTATTTATAGCTTCACAGCACGCTTCTTATCTCTAGCTATTTAAAACATTACTTGCCTAAAAAATAAAAAAAGTACTCGTAGCACAAAAATGCTACGAGTACCAAAAATTACCTATTTTTCACTGCTTTTTGAGGGCATCCATGGCAACCAGGACAATTTTCTTTGCATCCGCGATACCCACTACAGCCTTTTACGACGTGACGGACCGCAGCATAGCCGGCTATAATCAGTCCTGCGCTAATGATCTCTGTTACCATGATAAGCCTCTCTTTCTTTGCTTAGCGGTTGCTTGCTTCTACGCTAAACAAGTTTTCAGTATGATATTTTTTAGCCGGTTTAAAGAGTCTGTAAAGGAAGTAAGCCAATACCAGAACTGCTAAACCAGTAAAGATGTCCATAGCCTCGCCCAAAACCAGCACTCTGCCTAATTGGTAGATGACAAAGCATACGCAATAAGCAAAAATGTTTTGGTATGCCAGGGTGAATAAAGTCCATTTCGGGCTATTCATTTCCTGATGCATAGTTGCACTGGCTGCAAAGCAGGGAGAGTTCAACAGGTTGAATACCAGGAAGCTGAAAGCGCCTACAGCACTGGGGAAAATTGCCATAACAGCAGCCCACAGGCTAGCATCTTCTTCAGTTGCTTCAGCCAAGCCGGTCAAGATAGCTACGGTGCTGACAACTGCTTCCTTAGCAACAAAGCCGGAAATTGCAGCAGCAACTGCCTGCCAGGTTGCAAAGCCCAGGGGAGCAAACAACGGAGCAATAGCACCACCAATAACAGCCATGAAGCTGTTTTCAGCTTCTACCATACCTACGGAACCATCAGCAATACCATAGCTTGCCAGATACCACATTACCATGCAGCTCAGGAAGATAATGGTAGCAGCTTTTCTCAAGAAGCCTTTAACGCGTTCCCAGGTGTGGAGCAATACGTTTTTCAAGGTCGGAATATGATAGGGAGGCAGCTCCATAACGAAGGGAGCCGGATCGCCAGCAAACATTTCAGTTTTCTTCAGGATGATGCAGGAAACGATAACTGCACCAAAGCCGATGAAATACATCAGGGAAGCCATGTACCATTCTCCACCCATGATAGCACCACTTAACAAAGCAATAACCGGTAGCTTAGCACCGCAGGGAATGAAGGTAGTGGTCATAATGGTCAAACGACGGTCTCTTTCATTTTCAATGGTACGGGTAGCCAAGATACCAGGGATACCGCAACCGGAGGAAATCAGCATGGGGATAAAGGATTTACCGCTCATACCGAACTGACGGAAGATTCTATCCATGATGAAAGCTACACGAGCCATATAACCGCAGTCTTCCAAGAAGCTTAACAGCAGGAAGACGATAGCCATCTGAGGTACGAAGCCGATGGGGGCACCAACACCGCCGATAATGCCATCTACAACTAAGGAAATCATCCAATCCTCAGTACCCATAGCTTCCAGGGTTTCAGTAGCCCAACCCATAGCCCATTCACCAACGATAACATCGTTAGTAAAGTCGGTAACAATGGTACCGATGGTTTCTACAGCGATGTAGTAAACCATGAACATTACTGCTGCGAAAATAGGCAATGCCAAAATTCTATTAGTTACAATCTTATCAATTCTATCAGAAATAGTTACAACGTTAGTTTTCTTAACTACTGCCTTTTGGATCAAACCGGTAATATAATCATAACGGGCGTTGGTAATGATGCTTTCGCTGTCATCCTCCAACTTATCCTCACAGGTAGTAATAATAGCATTCAGCTTGTCAACTTCAGCGGTAGTAAGCTCTAAACGTTTAGCAATTTCACGGTCACGTTCAAACAGTTTAATTAACTGCCAACGTGTACTGATACCGGATACCTTGTCACCAATAACTGCAGCGATTTCCTTCAAAGCAGCTTCCACTTCCGGTACAAAGGTTAAGTATTTAGGAGTTTTCTTGACTTTAGCAGCAGCTACAGCCTTTTCAGTAGCATCCTTAACACCTTTGCCATGCAAAGCGGTGGTTTCTACAATATCGCAGCCCAAAGCAGCTGCTACCTTATCAATATCAATCTTGTCACCTCTGCTGGTAACAACGTCCATCATGTTCAGGGCAATTGTCACAGGGAGACCCATTTCCAGGACTTGGGTGGTCAAATACAGATTACGTTCAATATTGGAACCATCAACGATATTTAAAACAGAGTCCACATCTTCATCTAACAAATAGTTACGAGAAATTACTTCCTCTAGCGTATAGGGAGACAAAGAATAGATACCCGGTAAATCTGTAATAATAGCGTCTTCTTGACCTTTAACCTTGCCTTCCTTTTTTTCTACTGTTACACCAGGCCAGTTACCTACATACTGATTAGAACCAGTAAGTTCATTAAACATAGTAGTTTTACCACAGTTAGGGTTACCTACTAAAGCTATTTTTACCGTATTCATTTTTTCCCTCCAAAAAAATTCCTCAAAGATTATTCTACCAAAATATTTTCTGCCTCAGATTTTCTCAAAGACAGCTCGTAACCTCTTACAGTCACTTCGATGGGATCTCCTAGAGGAGCAACCTTGCGTACAAAAACTCTTACGCCCTTGGTAATTCCCATATCCATAATTCTGCGCTTTACAGCACCTTCACCAGCTAATCTTTTCACAATAACGGTACTGCCAACGCTTACATCCTTCAAAGTATCCACGAAAGACTCGCCTCCTTCTCATTTTTAATTTTCAAACATTACAAATTAAACAAAAATTCTAGCAGCCATCCCTCTATCAAGCGCAACTCTAGTATCTTTGACATTGACAATGATATTTCCATTAAACTGAGAGACAACGCAAATGCTTGCCCCTGGGATAAATCCCATACTCTCCAAATATCGTCTTGTTTCCTCTCTGCCACGGATCATTACAATTGTCTGCGGTTCACCGAGTGTTGTCATAATTAACGGAATCATAGTTGCCTCCTAATTTTAAGACCAGGTACTAATATATTTGTAAAATATATATGTGGTTACCAAATGATAACCACATACGATTTGAACTGTATTAACAAATTTACAATGCAAGAAGAAGTTAGATACGCCAACTACAGTGCATAAAATGAGCCGTTGCACATGTAAGAGAATCGTGTATAGAATCTTATTGAAGCGAATATTAAAACTTAGAGAAGTTAGCTATATCTAACTCTTGTTGAAGTTATTATCACACAAAGCTTATTACTTGTCAATAGTAATTTTTAACCTTTTTATTGATATTTTTATTTATTTGAAGGGCTTTTTAATTGATAATAATGATACTATTCTTTTTTTATTACATTATATTTAAATTATTAATATAAATATTTCCTATAAAAGTAATATAAGACTGTAATCTCTTTTTTTGCCGGTCAAGCAAAAAAAGTTAAAAAGCTTACATATTTAAAAATTTTATTGTTGTCTCAGTGCTCTCAGCCCAAGGTACAATGTAATTTTTCCCGACAGTTTACCAGAGCTGCCACCAAACCGTCCATGTTCTCCCGGGTATGAGTAGACATTAGAGTAATACGCAAGCGGGCCGTTCCTTTGGCAACGGTGGGATAACGGATGGCTGCAATATAATAGCCCTCCGTCCTCAGCTTTGCCATTATCCGCATGGACAGGCCTTCATCACCAATAATAATAGTAGTGTGCACCTGAGCATGGATTCCATTTTCCTGCAGACGGTGACAAAAGTAGCGAATATTTTTCTGTAAGCAGGTAACCCGCTCCGGCTCCTGCATAAGTAGCTCCAGGCCCTTAATAGCAGTGGACAGGGACACGGGAGCCAAGGAGGTAGAAAAAAAAAACTCCGGGCATGGTTTACTAAATAATCTATTAAAAGCTGTGAGCCACAAACAACCCCCCCTCACAGCCGATGGATTTGCTTAAGGTCCCCATAAGAACATCTACGGAACCTTCCATATTATAGTATTCCTCCGTACCTCTGCCGGTAGCACCAATAACACCGGTAGCATGACCTCATCAATCATGGACAGGAGCTTATATTTTTGTGCCAGCCCTACCAGGCCTGGTAGATTGACGATATCACCATCCATGCTGAAAACTCCATCACTGACAATTAGACCGGTACAGCCCACATGCTCCTGCAGTTTCCTTTCCAGATCCTCCATATCATTATGCCGATATACACCAGCTTCGCTCTGGCCAAACGACAGCCATCAATGATACTGGCATGATTTAGTTCATCACTATAAATATATTCTACCACGCCGGCTAGAGCTGAAATAATGCCAACATTAGCCATATAGCCCGTATTGAATACTAGCGCTGCTTCCCGCTGCTTAAACTGGGCTAATAACCGCTCTAAATGCAGGTGCAGGCTAAGGGTACCAGTAGTTAAGCGGGAGCCACCGGAGCCGGTACCATAAGCTGTGGTCATAGCACGGACATAATCCTTGACAGCTGGTTCATTACACATATCCAGATAGCTGTTAGAAGAAAAAAGATGCTGTTTTCTTCCCTCCACCATCACCAGCCTGCTCTGGGGCGAGGTAAATTCCGTCAGATAACGTCGTAGCTGTTTCTGTTCCAGAGCCGCTAAATCGGCCCTCATACCATCCCATTTATCCATATTCTTCCTCATTTCTGTGTGAAACGCACCAAAACTCTTTGCTCCTGTAAATATTTAATACAAGCCGCAGCCTCCTCAGGAGCACCCCTATAAAGGAAGATACGACCACCATCAGGACAACCCATGGCCTTTAGCTTAGTAATACGTACATAGCCCATGTCTTTAGAGGCGATATAGCCGGTAACATAATCAGGGTCATCAGAAATGCATAGTTCTCCTAAAATATTAGGATGATGTGCTACCTTGGTAGCTAGAACCAGAACTTCACGAAAATGATTCTTATACTCAGAATCCTCCAAATCCCCCTCCAAGTCCATATAGGTGGCCCTTATCCCCCTTTCAGGATCTGGCTCTAAACGCTCCAGAGTATCTACATTTAGAAGTATTGCACCACGCATGCCCCAGGTATCCTTCATTTTCCCTAAAATAGCTTCACAATTATGAACACCTGTAGTGGCCAAAAGCTCTGCCAGCTTAGTGCGTCCCTCCGCATAGGTAGCTACCTCCACCGTAGTTACCAGTAAAGCATCCAGATAAAGCACCTCCTCCGGTAGCACGCGTTCCACCTTCAGGTTGAGGCATCAGCCTCTCCCTTGGAATGATGTAGAACATGCTCCAGCAGCTGTTGACAGACCTTGTCCAGCTCGGTCACAGTAACAATTCTTTTCGCGCCGGAAACATGAATATCTTTTTCCCCTTCTTTACGACTAGCACGCATTTTTACACTAAATAACTGCTGCTCCATCATTTACATCCCCTTTACTTACTGCAAACTTAAGCCACTATATTTCAAAGCACGTTCCACCATGGGAATAACAAAAAGTACCCCACCGCCGTAAAGACCATTCCAGGCACCGCTGCCAGGCCGGTACCTGGAGCATATAGGCAACAACCAGACGGGCACAGGCGGTACCAAGAGGACCTGCTACAATAACTGCTAGACGATATTTACGGCCAAATTCTACAATTAGACCGGCTACAATACGGAAAACCATGGCAATAACTACATTCCAGATGGTATGTGTACCCAAAAGTAATTGGATAATACTTAAACAAATGCCAATTCCCAGATAACGCTTAAAGCCAACCATATAGGCCAAACAAACCACATAGGGTGCAGAAAGCTGAAATTCAGTTCCTAGAAAAACGGAGGGCAGCTTTATCATGCCTAATAAAACCAGAATGGCAGATAAAATTCCATCAATAATCAACTGCTTGCTTAGACTTAACTTTTTTCCATCGTTTTGCATATAAATCTCCTTCTGTGTTAATCTATGTTTTCTTAATGGTTAACATACTTGTTGTAATAGCACCTGTTAGCAGTATTGTCAACTTAATTTATTTTTATGTTAACCAAAGTTATAAAAAAAGACCGCATACCCACAGGTACCCGGTCCTTAAAATAAAATTTGTATTATTATGCTTTCAGAACGATTTTACGATAAATTTTCTTGCCCTTACGCAATTTGATACCAGTAGCCAAAGCAGCCTTAGCAACAACATAGTTAATATCGCTAATTTTTTCACCATCAATGGTTACTGCATTTTGCTGTACCAGACGTCTAGCCTCAGACTTGCTGGCAGTCAGTTTGCATAATGCCATCAGCTCGGTAAGCATCATGCCTTCTTCCGAAATTTCAGTCGGCTCTAGCTCGGTGGTAGGCATATTGCTGTCATCACCTGCAGCAGCAAATAAAGCATGGGAGGTTTCCTGAGCCTTTTTAGCTTCCTCTTCACCATGAACCATCTTGGTTAATTCAAAAGCCAACAGCTCTTTTTTCTCATTAATACGGCTGTCATCCCATTTTTCGATTTCTGCAATTTTCTCCAGAGAAATAAAGGTCAGCATGCGCATGCATTTCATTACATCAGCATCATTGATGTTACGCCAGTATTGATAGAATTCGAAGGGAGAGGTCTTGTTAGGATCAAGCCAAACAGCACCCTTAGCAGTTTTACCCATCTTCTTGCCTTCGCTATTCATCAACAAGGTAATGGTCATAGCGTAAGCATCATCACCAGTCTTACGGCGAATCAATTCGGTACCGGCCAACATATTGCTCCACTGGTCATCACCACCAAACTGCATATTGCAGCCATAATGGTTATGCAGGTAGTAGAAATCATAGGATTGCATAATCATGTAGTTAAATTCAAAGAAGCTCAAGCCACGTTCCATACGGGACTTGTAGCATTCAGCACGCAGCATGTTGTTAACGGAGAAGCAGGTACCTACCTCACGAAGCATATCAATATAATTCAGCTTCAAAAGCCAATCAGCATTATTAACAGCAATGGCAGCATCATCACCAAATTCGATGAAGCGTTCCATTTGTTTTTTAAAGCATTCGCAGTTATGCTCAATAGTTTCTGCATTCATCATGGAACGCATGTCGGTTCTGCCGGAGGGGTCACCAATGAAGCCGGTACCGCCACCTAAAAGAACAACCGGTTTATTACCAGCCATTTGTAAACGTTTCATCAGGCATAAAGCCATAAAGTGACCAACATGCAGGGAATCTGCGGTAGGGTCAAAACCGATATAGAAACGAGCACCGCCATTATTGATCAGCTCTCTGATTTCCGGCTCATCAGTTACTTGGGCGATTAAGCCTCTCGCTTGTAATTCTTCGTAAATTTCCATGTTTAAACCTCCAAATTAATAATAAAAAAGTCCTCTGCTCCTAAAAGGAACAGAGGACGAAGTTATCGTGGTACCACCTCTATTAGCAGCCTCCTCGCGAAGACTACCTCTACGTGTGCAAGACACTAACGCTGTAGCGGGCGCACCCGTCCTACCCTACTTAATTTCAGGCGGCAGCTCCAGAATGTATTCAGCCCAACCTCCTTGCATCCTCACAGCAGCCGGATGCTCTCTGAAAATTCAGCTTGGCCTACTTCTTTCCTTCATAGCTTTAGCATATTTACACTGCCACTTAGCATAACATATTTTCTTAGAAAAAGAAAGAGTCAAAAATAATTTTTTAATGAAATTTACAATCTTACCTCATCATAAAGCTGCCTTACCACAGCATCTGCTAAGGCACCAATGCTGGAAATAGACCTTTCCTGGGGTAAGCCGGAGGCATCATAGCCCAAGGGCAGTTCCGTACAAGCTGTCATAACAGGTAAATCCCGCTCCTGCCACAATTCTTCTACTAAAGCCTTCATAATTGTACCTGCCTGCAGAAAATGGTTAGCCTTTACCTGGTTAATTACCTCCTGGACACGGTCACTCTGCTCTTCATTGGGAATATAAAGGGTAAAATGATATTTGTCAGCCACCTTCTGGTAAAGTCCAGAAGCACGAGTTCCCTTCGTAGAGAGCATCCAGACACCCTCCGGAGAAAGCTTTTGTGCTGCCAAAACAGTTTCTTCTATGATGTGTACCAGGGGAACGGGCAGCTCCTCAACAAATTCATTAATAAAATAATGGGCTGTATTACAGGGTACCGCCAATACATCCGCCCCCATAGCACAGAGCTGCAGCAAGTCCTGTTTTAATCTAAGTGCGGGAGAAGGACCCTGCCCGAAAATAGCAGCTCCCCGGTCAGGAATCTCACTATCACCCAGCATGTAGATGACAGGGTGCTCCTGGTCAATGGAAGCAGGACATTTTACCGCCAGTTGGCGTAAAAATTCTGCTGCTGCCGCCGGTCCCATACCGCCTACTACTCCCAATTTTTTACCATTCTTCACATATTTAACCTCTTCCATCCTCAAAACCTCACTCTGTGTAAAATTTTTATTACGCTTAGTTTACCATAAAACAACTATACAATCCAACAAATATTATGTATACAGCTTTTAGATTGACACTTCAAACTGTTAACAGTACAATAAAGGCAATAAAAGCTAACGAGAAAGAAGGAATGAGAATGTCCATTGAAAAAGTACGCACATCTTTTAGTCACTTACAAATAGCTGAAAGAATTTTGGAATTTGCCACCTCCACTGCTACCGTAGAACTGGCCGCCATAGCAGCTGGCTGTGAACCTGCCCGTATCGCCAAAACTCTTTCCTTTAAGCAGGGCGAGGACTGTATTCTAATCGTTACCGCTGGTGACCGTAAAATAGATAATAGTAAATATAAACACTGTTTTGGCTGTAAGGCTAAAATGCTGGCAGCTGAGGAGGTTGAACCCCTGATTGGTCATAAAATCGGAGGAGTCTGTCCCTTTGCTATTAATCCCGATGTAAAGGTTTTCCTGGATGAATCCCTCAAGCAGTATGCCTCTGTTTTTCCAGCCTGTGGTAGCTCCAATAGTGCCATTGAATTGACCCCGGAGGAACTGGAACGCTATTCCTGTAATTTTCAGGCATGGGTTGATGTTTGCAAGGAGAGCTAATCTTGGGTAACTATATCAAAGCTATTAAACTATTAAAAAACAGGCTCTACCCCACCTACCAGCTACATGCCTATATGGCTAATAAAAAAACTACTCCGAAGGACGGCCTAAAAATTGCCATGCTCACCGTGTTGGAATGGATTCGCGACCGCTTGGAGGAACCCATCCCGCCAGAGCTAAAGCTACCCGATCCCGCAGCATACGCCCAGGTTCCACTAGAGGCCTTTCAATCCGTACATATCAATTATGGTTACTTATTTCCATGCCGGATAATGGGCTTTGGACCTTACAGATTACGGAACCTGATTTGGGTTCTGAGCCCGGTAATCCCCGGCAAAAGCGTCAACCAGTACCCGGCCGCATCCTAGAAACCAACATCAGCTTTGCCATTCACGAGTCCCAACTGGAATTTGGCGTACAAATTGTTATTTCCGACCCAGAGCATACCCTGGAAAAGCTGAGGTTTTTCGACCTGCCATTGTCAAGCGCCTAGCTAATAAGCCATCCTTCGGCCTTAAAAATATTATCCCTCTAGAGCCTAAGGTCAAGCCCATAGCTACTACGGAACAGCTAAAAAGGCTGCTGGAAAATTACCATCAGGAGGAAAATCAGACGCCCCTGGTCATCTTTACCCGTCCAGAGCAGCGCCAGCTAGTCCAACAGGAGGGCCTACCCTTAGCTAGTTTAAGCTGGGAGGAGCTTCAATATAATTGTGGCACACTTTGCTTAAGCCGAAATTTTACGCTCCAAGGTACGGAGGAAGAGCTCAAGCAGTTACACTATACCAATCCCTATGAGGTATTAGCTGCACATGAACAGGGTAAAAATCATCTATATCATGACTGGAAAAAAGAAGCTAATGCAGCTCTGATAAAGAAAAAACAGCATAAAAAGCTCCAACAGCCCCTCAAGCAGCAGCATTAGCTTTAGGCTACGCTCAAATTTACTTATTG
>RCNI01000628.1_pt1 | contig 20957 bp, 20 predicted proteins | sample 2041151 | NCBI WGS metagenome assembly RCNI01 (sample SAMN09708214, study PRJNA481090) | feces metagenome | isolation source: feces | place: Antarctica: Albino Rookery | reverse complement strand
ACCTACAAGAAGTGGGCTATGGAGAACGGCAAGAAGTACTTCTCCGTCGCTTCCGGCGGCGGCACGGGCCGTACCCTGCACCCCGATAACGTGGCAGCAGGCCCCGCTTCTTACGGCATGACCGATACCATGGGCCGTATGCACGGCGACGCTCAGTTTGCAGGTTCTTCTTCTGTTCCTGCACACGTTGAGATGATGGGTCTGATCGGTGCCGGCAACAACCCGATGGTCGGTATGACCGTTGCTTGCGCTGTTGCAGCTTCTCAGGCTGAGTAATATCGCTTGACTTTCTAAGTCCGCTGTGTCCGCACAGCGGACTTTTTTGTATGCAAAAAACCGCCCCGGAGGCTTTCCGGGGCGGTTTTATTTTAGATTTACTTTTCCAGCAGATTGGATTTCAGCTGACGATCCAGCCAGGTGCCCTTTTTGTAATACCAGAACAAGGCAATGGCGGTAATCAGCCAGGACAGGGGCCAGCAGAACAGAAGACCGCTCAGCGTTTGCAGATGGGGGAATACCAGAACGACCCATGCCAGACGGGTGACGCACACGCCTAAACAGGTAATCAGGAAGGGAACCAGTGCATCGCCAACACCACGCAGAATACCGCCAACACCCTCAACGATTGTCCATACCACATAGAAGGGGACCAGCATCCACATAATCTGGCGGGTCGCTTCCATGACCATGGGGTCATCGGTGAAGATGAACAACGCTTTTTCGCTCATCCACAGCAGCAGAGCGCCTACGACCAGAGTAACCGGCAGGAAGATTCGCATACTGCAACGGAAGAGCTGCTGTACACGGTCGTATTTACCGGCACCGAAATTCTGTCCGGCAAAACTCATAATGGCAACGCCCAGCGCGCTGCTCAAAGCCACATAAATACCGTCCATTTTACAAGTGATGGACCAGCCGGCTACGGCCACCGTACCCAGACTGTTGATGGAAATTTGAATGATGAGGTTTGCAATGTTGTACATGCTTTCCTGCAAGCCAGAGGGAATGCCAATGCGCAGCATCTTGTTGGTGACACGGCGATGGAATTTCAACTTCCGCAAATCCACCTGGTAAATTTCCTGGGTGCGGCAGAGCCGCTGCATAACAAGGATAGTACTCAGCAGCTGGGACAGCACCGTTGCCCAGGCAGCACCTGCCACGCCCATTTGCAGCTTGATTACGAACAGCAGGTCCAGGACCACGTTGCAGATACAGCAGATCACCAGATAATAGAAGGGTCGCTTGGAGTCACCTACGGCACGCAGAATGCTGGAACCCATGTTAAACAATAGCACGAACACGGTACCGGACAGGTACACCCGCAGATAAAGCACGGACTGGGCCATGGTTTCCGGCGGGGTCTGCATCCATTCCAGCAGGGAAGGTGCCAGCGGGATGCCCACCAGCGTCAGCAGCAAACCAGACACGATACTGAATGCAAGGGCGGAGTGAACAGCCTGCGAGACCTCCTCTTTCTGTTGGGCACCCATGAACTGGGCAATCACGGCGCTGGCACCGGCTGTCAGTGCTACAAAAAAGCCGATACATAAGGCAATCAGCTGTGCTGCACTGCCGCCGACCGCCGCAAGCGCTTCCTTGCCGACGGCACGACCAACCACCATGGCGTCCACGGTGTTATATAGCTGCTGAAAAATGGTGCCGACAGCGATGGGCAGAAAGAATAAAACCAGCTTTTTGCTGATGCTTCCGTGTGTCAGATCGTGAATTTCTTTTTCCTTCATGGGTACTCCTGTATTACTAAGTTGGTATTACTACTTGATATTTCTCATAGGACCTATGCATTGATAGGATTTGCACAAAAGATAATTTTATAAAATTATAAGAGATTTGTCAAATCAGAAGGGCGTATGAATCCAACAGACAAGGCGTCGGCCTAATCGGCATACGCAGAAAACGTCTGTGCAAAAGAATAGCGTTGTACCGTTTCTTTTCCACTGGCTTCTGTGAGATGGTGGAAAAGTACAGCACAACGCTATTTTTGTTGGTCAAGGTGCTGCATTTTCAAAACAAAATCGAAACAGACTGCCGAAAACCACCGTACAACAGTCGGAAAATTTTCCACAGCATCTGCGTTTACAAGTGGGGAAGCGTGAAAACAGCCGACAGGGCAAATGCTCTGTCGGCTGTTTGGAGAAAGCGATACAGAAAACAAATTACTTGTCAGTGAACAGTTCCTTAACAGAAGTCACGGCACCAGACAGGTTCTGGATCTCGGAAGGCACAATAATCTTGGTGGCCTTGCCGTCTGCGACCTTGCCCAGTGCATCCAGACTGCGCAGTGCGATTACCTTCTGAGTGGGGTCAGCCTCGTTCAGCAGGCGGATAGCGTCTGCCTCTGCACGCTGAACAGCCAGAATAGCTTCTGCTTCACCCTGAGCCTCCAGGATTCGCTGCTGCTTCACAGCTTCACCACGCAGGATAGCAGCCTGCTTTTCGCCTTCTGCAGCGGTAATAGCGGCCTGCTTTTCGCCCTCTGCGGTCAGAATGGTAGCGCGCTTTTCACGCTCTGCCTTCATCTGCTTTTCCATGGCGTCCTGAATCTCACTGGGTGGGATGATGTTCTTGACTTCAACACGGTTGACCTTGATGCCCCACTTGTCGGTAGCCTGGTCCAGAATAGCAGTGATCTTGCTGTTGATGGTATCACGGCTGGTCAGGGTGTGGTCCAGCTCCAACTCGCCGATGATGTTACGCAGCGTGGTAGCGGACAGGCTCTCGATTGCAGAAATGGGGTTGTTGACACCGTAGGTGTACAGCGTTGCATCCATGACCTGGAAGAATACCACGGTATCAATCTGCATGGTAACGTTATCACGAGTGATAACTGGCTGAGGCGGGAAGTCAGCAACCTGCTCTTTCAGGCTGACACGCTTGGTAACGCGGTCAAGGAAAGGCATTTTGACATGGAAGCCAGCTTCCAGCGTGGTGTAGTACTTGCCCAGACGTTCAATGACGTAAGCGTTGGACTGGGGAACAATGATGATGTTCCGAACCAGAACGAACAGGACAATCAAACCAATAATGATCCAAGGCATAAGTAAATCTCCTTTTTTATTTATTAGACTGCCCTTGCAGTCCGGGGTACATAGTTAAGATGCGGAGGTGCTTTCCTGGTAAGGTTCTACCACCAGAATAGTACTCTCCAGCTTAGTGATACGGCACAGCGTGCCTTCTGCCAGAGAAACCGAGCCTTCGGTGCGTGCGGCCCATTCCACACCGTCCAGGCTGACACGACCGCTTTGTACGGGCGTGATTTCAGCAATCACCTGAGCAACCCGCCCGATATTTCGGTCGGCATTGGTGGGCGTGTAAGGTACCTTTTTGAACCGCTTGAGCAGTGGACGGGTACATAACAAAGATACCAGACCAATCACCACAAAAACAGCGGCCTGAACCATCGTCGTAGCACCAAGTTCCTGTGCGATTGCTGCGCCCAGTGCGCCCAGTGCAAACCAGATGGAGGTCAAATTGATGGTACAGCCTTCGATGATTAAAAATACCACCATCAGACCCAGCCAGAAAAAGGTGCCATCTTGTAGAACAAAATTCATAGCGGAGCCTCCTGTTCTAGTATGATATATGCAGAAACGAATGTTTCAGCACACAAAAGAGAATCAGCGGAAATCATAGTAGCTGTGGTTGGCGTTGTGTCCATGTTCCCGCACGGTGAGGGTAAACCCGTAAGGATTTACCTGAGTGGATTTTTCGTCAATGGTAGCCAGATAGAAGTGGGGGCCGCGATTGAACACGGCGTCCAAAATTTCGGTGGGACCGGTGCGGGTGAAATGCAGGATATCACCCTCGGCCTTGACCAGTTGGAAATCACCCTCTGGCAGAGCATCGCAGTTTTGCTGCAATGCGTCCAGATGATCGATCACCGCAAGAACAGGCTCCAGTGCGGCACGGTTCGGATACAGTGTACGCAGGGGGCTGTCGGTGTCAAACTTGGGGAAGGTCAGCTGGGCCTTGCCCGGCAAGGCAACAGCCAGTCCATAGAGAAAATTTATCATGCGGGACTGGGTGTCCGTGTCCATTTCGTCCCAGTGGAGCAGAACCTGTTGCAGGGCATCCTGATTGGGGAATGGTTCAGTGGAAGCCGTTTGCGGGTGGGGGAATGCCAGAGCGGCATCGACCCCGCAGGCGTATGCCAGAGCGGCATCCCAAAGGGTATCGTATGACATACAAAAACCTTCTTTCTATCAATACGATGTAATGTCATCATTTTATCACAGAATGGGCATAGATAAAACATATGAAGATAAAATTTCGGTGAAATTTGATATTTTTTTGGGTCTTTTGGTGCGTTATATCGAAAAAACTGCTGAAAAAACAGAAAAGACCCGCACCTTTTGCAAGATGCGGGTCCCGTGGGTGTTTACTTTACAGTGGGTGCGTGCCAAATGTCACGTGCGTAATCCAGAACACTGCGGTCAGCGCTGAAGATGCCGCTGTTGGCAATGTTCATCAGACTCATGCGGTTCCAGGTTTCACGATCCTGGTACAGGCGGCGCAGGTCAGCCTGTGCACGACGGTAATCCTTGAAGTCTGCCAGAACCATATAGGGGTCTACGTTGCGCAGGTTCTGAGTGACCTCCTGGAAGGTCTCGCCGTTCCAGCCACGCTCCAGGAAGTTCAGAGCACTGGAGGTAACGTCGTCGTCCATGATGAATGCGTTGGGGTGATAGCCCAGTTCCTTCATGCGGTTGACCTCAGGAGTGTGCATACCGAAGATGATCTCGTTCTCCATGCCGGCAGCCTGTGCGATTTCCACGTTTGCGCCGTCCAGGGTGCCCAGGGTGATAGCACCGTTCAGCATGAACTTCATGTTGCCGGTACCGGAAGCCTCGGTGCCTGCCAGAGAAATCTGCTCAGAAACCTCAGATGCGGGCATCAGACGCTCAGACAGAGAAACACAGTATTCCTCCAGATAGACGATACGCAGTTTTTCACGCACAACGGGGTCGCTGTCAATCAGCTGGCCCAGCTTGCAGATCATACGGATCATCTGCTTTGCCATATAATAGCCGGGTGCTGCCTTTGCACCGAAGATATAGGTCTTGGGCACAAAGTCTGCGTTGGGGTTCTCCTTCAGGTACAGGTACTCAGAAGCAATGTTCAGTGCATTCAGGTGCTGACGCTTGTACTCGTGCATGCGCTTGACCTGTACATCGAACACAGAGTTGGGGTCGATGATCTGACCAGTAGAACGCTGCAGGTAATCGGCAAAGTCACGCTTGTTTTGCAGCTTGACGGCCTCCAGCTTTTTCAGGACCTGCTTGTCCTGTGCGAACTTTTCAAACTTCTTCAGCTGGCTTGCATCGTGCTTGTATTCGGTGCCGATGGTTTCGTCCAGCAGATTGCACAGACCCTGGTTGGAAGCCAGCAGCCAGCGACGGTAAGCAATGCCGTTGGTCACGTTCTTGAAAGCTTCAGGCTTGAACAGGTAGTAATCATGGAACACGCTTTCCTTGATGATCTCGCTGTGCAGCTTGGAAACGCCGTTGATGCTGTGTGCGGTGTAAGCGCAGATGTTGGCCATACGCACCTGATTGTCACCGATGAGTGCCATATAGTCGATCTTGCCCCAGTCGCCGGGGAAAGCATGGTTCAGCTCTGCACGGCAGCGGTTGTCCATTTCCTTGACGATCTGGTAAATACGGGGCAGGGTCATCTTGAAGATGTCTACATTCCACTTTTCCAGAGCTTCTGCCATAACGGTGTGGTTGGTGTAGGCAAAGACACGCTGGCAGATGTCGAAGCTCTTGTCCCAGTCAAAGCCGCACTCGTCCAGCAGGATACGCATCAGCTCAGGGATAGCCAGAGTGGGGTGCGTATCATTCAGCTGGATGGCAACCTTGTCAGGTAGGTTGTCCAGGGTTGCGTAGTTGGACAGGTGATCGTGGATGATGTCACCGATGGCAGCAGCAGACAGGAAGTACTGCTGGCGCAGGCGCAGGATCTTGCCCTCGACATGGTTGTCGTTGGGGTACAGGATCTTGGAAATCAGCTCAGCAGAAGCGTTTTTGTTCAGCGCATTGCTGTACTCGCCGGCGTTGAAGCTGTTCATATCGAAATCGGGAGCCTTTGCCTGCCACAGGCGCAGCTTAGCAACGCCCTGTCCGTCATAGCCCTGTACATACATATCGCTGGGCACAGCCATGACGCTGTTGTAGTTGACGTGCTGTACGTTGTGGAAGCTGCCTTCCCAGGTTTCACGAATCTCGCCGTCGAAACGGACTTCGATGGCCTGGTCGGGGTGGCTCTTCAACCAGACCTGACCGCCGGGCAGCCAGTTGTCGGCACGCTCCTGCTGCCAGCCGTCGATCAGCTTCTGCTTAAAGATGCCGTATTCGTACAGGATGGAGTGACCGGTGCCGCAGATACCGGTAGTAGCCATACCGTCCAAATAGCAGGCAGCCAGACGGCCCAGACCGCCGTTGCCCAGACCTGCATCCGGTTCTTCCTCGTAGATGGTTTCCAGGCGGATATCCGCATCCGCCAAAACAGCTTCGGCAGCTTCGTTCAGGCCCAGATTGTACAGGCTGGTTTTCAGGCTGCGACCCATCAAAAACTCCATGCACAGGTAGTAAACCTGCTTGGAACCACTACCAATGGCACGAGCCTGGAACTTCTTATGGTTATCACTCATCTGGCGACGGCAGATGAGGGCGAGTGCACGATAAATCTGCTGGTTGGATGCAACAGACAAATCCACACCATACTCACTGGTCAGTTTACTTTGCAGCAGCTTGGCAAATTCTTTTTTTGTCATGACGATACTCCTCACAGAGATAATATAATTTGAAAGGGAAGGGCCCTCCTTCTGACCCGTCCCAAACCATACGATATTACTATTATAATAGGTGATACGTGATTTTTCAAGAAATAACCCGGATGGGATGAAAAAGGAATCCGAAAAGCCAATATTTCTAAAAAATAGGGGCTTTTTATCCGACGGAAAGTATTATATAATAGAGTATAAACAACATTGAGTATAAACAACCACTGCACAGCAGATATTGTAGCGTATACGATAAAACGCAGCAAAAACGGCTTTGGCCGGGGAAAAGAGGCAATCGAAATGGTGAACAGGACGCGGGTGTTTATTGCCGGGACACCCTATGTGATCGCAACCAGCGACCCGGAGGAATACGTGGAGCAACTGGCAGCGGAGCTGGATGAAAGTATTCACGAAGCAATGGCAGGCAACCCCGGCGTTTCGGTGACCAAGGCGGCAGTGTTCTGCGCACTGGATTACCTGGACCGCTGCAAAAAGAGCACCGGAAATGCGGACAATATGCGCAGCCAGATCGCGGAATATCTGGCAGACGCAGCAAAGGCAAAATTGGAAGCAGATGAAGCCAGCCGAGAGGTGGACCGTCTGAAACAAGAAGTCGAGAAGCTGAAGCAGCAACAAGCCAGCCGGTGAACACCACCGGCTTTTTATATGAGGGAGAAATATGTCCAAAATTGAAATTTTAGCACCGGTAGGCAGTCAGGAAATGCTGACAGCCGCCGTTTTCAGCGGCGCAGATGCCGTATATCTGGGATTCGACGGGCTGAATGCCCGCAGTGGTGCCGGCAACTTTGATGCCGAAAGCCTGAAAAAAGCGGTGGCGTTCTGCCACGGACGGGACGTGATGGTCCATGTGGCCATCAACACCACCCTGTATGGGCAGGAGCTGTCCGCCGCAGCAGATGCAGTGCGTGCAGTGGCAGCTGCCGGTGCAGATGCTGTGATTTGTCAGGATCTGGCGGTTGCCGCACTGTGCCGGGAAATTGCACCCCAGCTGCCCCGCCACGGCTCTACCCAGATGAGTGTGCACACTCTGGAGGGCGCACGCCAGCTGAAAGAAATGGGCTTTACCCGTGTGGTTTTGTCCCGAGAATTGAGCATGCCGGAAATCGAGCATATCACCAAGCACTGCGGCATTGAAACCGAAGTCTTTGTGCATGGCGCACTGTGCATGAGTGTCAGCGGACAGTGCTATCTGTCGGCATTTCTGGGCGGTCGCAGCGGAAACCGTGGCAGCTGTGCCGGTCCCTGCCGTTTGCCGTTTGATGCAAATTCGCTGCCGGAAGGTGTGGCAGGCCGTGCCCATCACCTGTCTTTGAAAGATAACTCCGCCATTGACCGTCTGGACCAGTTACAGGCACTGGGTGTAGCAAGTGCGAAAATCGAAGGCCGCCTGCGCACCCCGGAATATGTGGCTGCGGCAGTCAATGCCTGTCTGGCAGGCCGTGCGGGTATGGCATACGACCGGGACCTGCTGGAAAAGGCGTTCAGCCGGGCCGGCTTTACCAGTGGCTGGCTGGATGGCAAAATCAATGGCAGTATGTTTGGTACCCGCAGCGATGCACAGGCAGCAGAAACGAAAAAGGCGCTGCCTGCCCTGCGGGAACTGTTCCGCCGGGAACGCCAGCGTGTACCTGTGACCATGCGGCTGGAGGTAGAGGAGTTCGGCGCAAAACTGACGATCACCGATGCTGCGGGCAACAAAGCTATTGCTTACGGGGATGCAGAGCCGCAGCTGGCGAAAAATGATCCGGTGCCGGCCCTGCGCCGCAGCCTGGAAAAGTGTGGCGGAACCCCGTTCCTGCCTCAGGATATTCAGGTGGAAATGGACGAAGGTCCCTGGTATCTGCCGGGCAGCGTGGTGAACGATATGCGCCGTCAGGCACTGGAAACTCTGCTGACCAAGCGGGAAACGCTGCGCCCTTGGACAAACACTTCCTATACGTTGCCTGCTATGCCGCCCCGTCAGTCTGTGACTCCGCATGGCTTGCAGGTGCGGTTCGCCACCTGGGAACAGGTTCCGGTGGATGCATTGCAGGGCGTGGAGTACCTGGTCCTGCCCATCGGGCAGGCAGAACAGGTGCCCGCTCAGTGGCGGGCACGGACCATTCTGGAGCTGCCCCGTGTGATGTTCGGCAAACTGGAAGAAGATACGGCTCGCCGCATTCAGGCTACCCGAAATCAGGGCTTTGCCGGTTATGAGGCAAACAATATTGCACACATCCGTTTGGCAGCAGGTCTGCCCTTGTGGGGCGGTATGGGCCTGAACCTGACCAACCCGCTGGCAGCGCAGGAGTATGCAAATCTGGGTCTGTGCGGGATGCAAATTCTGCCGGAAGTAAAAGACACCGACATGATGAGCATTGCACCGGTACGCCGTGGCAGAGAAGTTCCCACCGGAGCGGTGATTTACGGACATCTGCCCCTGATGCTGACCCGTGCCTGCCCGCTGCAAAACGTAACAGACTGTGCCCACTGTGACGGTACCGGTACACTGACCGACCGAAAGGCTCGGAAGTTTACGGTGCGCTGCGGTTTGGGTGTGCGCACCATCTATAATCCGGTGCCCTTGTACATGGGCGATAAACCGGATGCCCTGATGGTGGATTACGGCGTGGTGTATTTTACCCAGGAAACGCCGGAGCGGGCAGCAGAAGTGCTGGCAATGCTGAAACGGCATGTACCGTTCGACGGCGAATTTACCCGTGGCCTGTATTTTAAGGGCACAAACTGATATCGAAACACACCCTTTCATAAATTGAGTGATAATGAGGAAATAAAGATGGCAGAAAAAATGATGGTTAAGTATAAGAAACTGGACCCCCGTGCACAGGCACCTGCTTACGCCACCACGGGTGCTGCGGCAGCAGATTTGCATGCTGTACTGGATGCTCCGCTGGAAGTTCGCCCCATGGAACGAATCCTGGTGCCTACTGGTTTGGCAATCGAACTGCCCAGTGCAGAAACGGTAGCGCTGGTCTATGCCCGCAGCGGACTGTCCATCAAGCATGGTCTGTGCATGGCAAATGGCGTGGGCGTTATTGACAGCGACTACCGCGGCGAGCTGCGTGTGCCAATGATCAACCTGGGTACCGAATCCTACACCATCCAGCCCGGTGAGCGTGTGGCACAGCTGTGCATTGCACCGGTGTACACGGCAGCCTTTGTCCCGGCGGATGAGCTGGGCGATACCGACCGTGGCTGCGGCGGATTTGGTTCTACCGGAAAGGCCTGATGAAACGCAGAGAGGAGGATATTGTGAAGGTAAGCAAGGTGTTTTGGCTTGTATTCTGGCTGGTGACCGGCATTTTGATCGGCACTTTGCTGGGCAGTGCGTGCGGACAGCTGCCGTACTTACAGTGGCTGACCCAGGGACAGACGATTTCCTTTTCTCCGGCAGCAGATCTGATCATTTTTACCTTTGATTTGGATTTGCATTTTACTTTGAATATGGCACAGGTGATCGGCGTGCTGATCAGCGTGCTGTGCTACCGTAAATTCCGTTTTTGAGCGGCAGAGAAAGAAGGCTTTTTATGGCAATCATTTTGGCGTCCGCAAGCCCCCGGCGCCGGGAGCTGATGGACAGCATCACCTCGGACTATCAGGTGCAGCCCAGCACGCTGGACGAAAGCGGCATTCAGGCCGAAACGCCGGCACTGCTGGCGAAGGCACTGGCCCGGGCCAAGTGTGAGGATGTGGCAGCAGGCCACCCGGCGGATGTGGTCATCGGCTGCGATACCGTAGTGGACTGCGGCGGTCAGGTGTTCGGCAAGCCTAAGGACCGGGAAGATGCCGTGCGGATGCTGCGGGCATTGTCCGGCGGTGCCCATGCGGTACACACAGGCGTGTGCATTCGTGCAGGTGAGCATGTCAACAGCTTTGTAGTCACCAGTCAGGTTGTATTTTTCCCGCTGGCAGAAAGTGAAATTCAGTTCTACGCTGACACAAAAGAACCGTATGACAAGGCCGGTGCATACGCCATTCAGGGGCGTGCAGCACTGTGGCTAGACCGCATCGAAGGGGATTATTACAACATTATGGGCTTCCCGGTAAGCCGTGTGGCCGCAGCTTTGCGCGAAATAAACGCTATTTGATTAAAAAAACGTGAAAAATGTTGCAGCTGGCTTGTCTTTAGCCGCCTGTACCGTTATAATATACTTGATTTTTTGCGGACAATTGTTTCCGCTGAAAGATAAAAAGATATGCTAATGCAGGGGCAGCGATAAAAGGAGTATAGAGCAAATGGGTTTCTTGAATTATTCGAAGGATATCGGCATCGATCTGGGCACCGCAAATACGCTGGTGTATATGAAGGGTAAAGGCATCATCATGAGTGAGCCTTCTGTTGTGGCAGTGGATACCCGTGACGTGAACGCAAACGGCGAAGTTGGTGTGCGCTGCGTAGGTGCAGAGGCAAAGGCTGTCATCGGCCGTACCCCCGGCAGCATCGTGGCAGTGCGTCCTCTGAAGGACGGCGTTATCGCAGACTTCGACATCACTGCAAATATGCTGAAGCAGTTTATGCAGAAGGCTTGCGGCAAGAGCATGTTCGTTAAGCCCCGCGTGGTCATCTGCATCCCCTCCGGCGTTACCGAGGTGGAGCGCCGCGCTGTTAAGGAAGCTGCTATGAAGGCAGGTGCCCGTCAGGTTTCCGTGATCGAGGAGCCGATGGCTGCTGCAATTGGTGCAGGTCTGCCCATCAGCGAGCCCACCGGCTGCATGATCGTTGATATCGGCGGCGGCACCGCAGAAATCGCTGTGATTTCTCTGGGCGGCATCGTTGCAGCACGCAGCGTGCGTATGGCAGGTGATATGTTCGATCAGGCTATCATTGCGTTCATCAAGCGCAAGTACAACCTGCTGATCGGTGAGCGCACCGCAGAAGACATCAAGGTGGAAATCGGTTCCGCTTACCCGCTGGAAGAAGAAATGACCATGGAGATCAAGGGTCGCAACCTGGTAGACGGTCTGCCCAAGAACATCGTGGTCCACAGCGAAGAGGTGCGTGAGTCCCTGGCTGAGTGCCTGGAGAAGATTACCGAGGCAATCAAGGAAACACTGGAGCGTACCCCGCCTGAACTGAGTGCAGATATCATTGACCGTGGCATTACCCTGTCCGGTGGTGGTGCACTGCTGCGCGGTCTGGATAAGCTGATCGAAAGCGAAACCAGCATCGACGTGCATGTGGCCGAAAATCCGCTGGACTGCGTTGCCATGGGTGCTGGCGCAGTGCTGGATCATGTGGATATGCTGCGTGACGTTCTGGACGATACCTCTACGTACCAGTAAAATCCAAGCGGGCACTGTAAGATGCCCGCTTTTACTGTTTATATAGCTTATATGGCAAAGGAGGTGGCGTTGTTATGCGCGATTTCTTTGAATCGACCAAGTTTAAGATCCTGCTGGGCGTAGCGATTTTTCTGGCAGGCATCATGGCGTATGCCGGTGCAAACGGACGCCTGACTGCCGCCCCGCAGGAAGTGCTGGGCGTGGTATTGTATCCGTTTCAGTGGACCAGTGCACGGATCAGCGACAGCGTGAACCATGTATGGGAAAAGTACCGCAAATTTGACGATGTGCAGCAGGAAAACGAAACGCTTCGGGCAGAGAACAAAGAACTGCGGGACAAGCAGGTAGAGTACGACCGCATGGAGGCGGAGCTGCGTGCGTATAAAGAACTGGAGGAAATCCAGGCGCAGAATCCCGAAAACACCTATCAGTCGGCCTTTATCATTGGCCGGGACACCATGGATATGTTCGGCGGTTTCACCATTGATGTGGGTACGATGCATGGGGTGGAAAGAGGCGATGTGGTCCTCAGCGATGACGGCTATCTGGTTGGCATTGTGCGGGAGGCCGGTCTGACCAACTGTAAAATCATGACCATTTTACATCCCAGCTTTGCGGCAGCTGCTGCAATTTCCCGCACACGGGATAATGGTATTCTTGCCGGTGATGCAAATTACGCAGGCGATGGTTTGTGTACTATGACGAATCTGCCCCGTCACATGGAAATTCAAGTGGAGGATCAGATCATTACCACCGGTCTGGGCGGCGTGTTCCCGAAGGATATCCTGGTAGGTACGGTGAAGGAACTGAACCCTGAACCCAGCGGAAAATCTGTCATGGCTGTGGTTCAGCCGGGTGCGGACGTGCTTTCCCTGACGCATGTATTCGTTTTGACAGATGATTGATCGGAGACCGCCGGTCGGCGGTCTTTTTTGTACACACAGACGTGTTAGAACAGAAAGGCAATCCGAATGGAATCCAAAAAGAAACGAGACCAGATCCTGGCAGCCCGCTGGGGGATGTATCTCCTGGTACTGCTATTGGCTGCAACTTTGCAGACGACACCCGGCTTTTTAGAGTTTGGAGAGTGCAAGCCTTACTGGATTTTAGGTGTGTGCGTAGGTGTCAGTGTGCAGGAAAATGAATTCAGCGGCGCATTGTTTGGTGCGCTGTGCGGTATGATGTGGGACCTGACTGCGGGTCGTACAGTGGGCTTTTTTGCCATTGCCATGCTGTTTGTTGGATTTTTCTGTTCCGTTTTGGTGCAGTTGTATTTGAAGCGGGCATATGCCAATATTTTTGTATTGAATGTGGCCGCCGGTATGGTGGTTTTGGGTTTGGACTTTTTGTTCGGTTACCTGATGACCGGTTACCCGGACCCGCTGCACCGTTTCTGCTGGGTACTGCTGCCGGAAATCCTGATTTCCGCAGCACTGGCAATGATTACCGTTCGAGTGATACATACGATTGCGGAACGATTTGCACTGACATGATGCCCCTAAAAAAACAGGAAAGGAGCTGATCCTGTGAACGATGAAAAGAAACCAATACACAGTCGCCTGATCATTCTGGCCAGTGTGGCAATTGTGATTTTAATGCTGTATCTGCTGCGCATGGTATATTTGCAACTCATCAATGGTGAAAAATATCTGGGGGCAGCCTCAAACACCAAAGATTATGTGTTTTCCATTACAGCAGCCCGCGGCGATATCGTGGACAAAAAAGGTAACCCGATTGCAACCAACGAAACCGGTTATAATCTGCTGCTGAACCAGCTGTTGCTGGGGGAAGCAGATGTAAACAAGGTCCTGCAGGACCTGATTGTTATTTTGCAGTCCGGCGAAGAAACCTGGAACGATACCCTGCTGGTTGGCATGCCGGATGAGGCAGGCCATTACGAGTTTGTTGATGACTCTGCCGACGAGCGGGACGAAAAGCGACTGGAAGAAGTAAAAAGAAATTTGGGAGTGCAGAAGTACGCTACTGCGGATAACGTGATGGCGGCAATCGTGAAAAAGTTTGAGCTGGAAGAATACGAGCCGCACTGGCAGCGTCTGTTGGGCGGTATTCGTTACCAGATGTACAGCGAAGGCTTTTCCAACCGAAACCGCTTTACGCTGGCAGAAGGCATTTCGGATGAAACGATGGCCATTGTGCGGGAAAACAGCCTGAATATCCCCGGCGTGGAAATCGAAGAAACGGCAATGCGTGTTTACCCCGATGGTACGCTGATGCCCCACCTGATTGGTTCTGTGGGCAAAATTATGGCCGAAGACTGGAAACAGGTGGATAAGAACGGCAACGAAACCAAACCGCTGCAGGATTTAGGTTACGCCATGAACGACCTGATTGGTCAGTCCGGACTGGAAAGCGTCTTTGAACAGCAAATGCGGGGCAAGGACGGCAAAAAGAAGGTTACGGTGGACCGAGACGGCAATATCGTGGGATCGACTATTACAGAGGAACCACAGGCTGGTCTGACACCTCGGCTGACCATTGACAGTGATTTCCAGCGTGCTGTTTATCAGGCACTGGAACGAACGATTCTAAACCTGCAGAAGAACGGTGCGCATGGTGCCGGTGCAGAAGCAAATGCAGGTTCTGCTGTTGTGCTGGACGTTAAGACCGGCGCAGTGCTGGCAATGGTGAACTACCCCAGTTACGATTTGAATTTGTACCAAAGCAATTACAATGAATACTCCACAGACCCGGCACTGCCCCTGTACAACCGTGCTATGATGGGCCTGTATACCCCCGGTTCTATTTTTAAGCCGGCAGTAGCCATTGCAGGTCTGCTTTCCAATACCATTGGCCTGAATGAAAAGGTGAACTGCTACGGCGTCTACCAGTATTTCGATGACTACAAACCCCGCTGCACCAGTGTACGGCATCGTGGACCGACTGATTTGTTTACTGCCATTCAGCGCAGCTGCAATATCTTTTTCTATGATGTAGGCCGCCGCACGACCAGTGATGTGTACAATGACTATGCACAGCATCTGGGCATGGGCGTGCGTACCGGTCTGGAAACCGAAGCAACTGTGGGCAAAGGCTTGACCGAATATACGGGACGACTGACCCACAAGACAGACTCGAACTACACGAACTCGCTGGAAATTCAGGCGGCAATCGGTCAGGGTAATACCGTTATCACGCCGGTGCAGATGGCATCCTACGCAGCAACGCTGGCAAGCCATGGTACCCGCTATAAGGTGCATCTGGTGGATGCTCTGCTGGACTCCAACACAGGCGAAGTGGTAGAAAAGTTTGATCCGGTTGTGCTGGATCAGCTGGAAGACAATATGGGCGCATTCGATGCAGTGGAACGCGGCATGGTAGGTGCGGCGCAGGCAAACTCGGTGCTGGCCAAGTACCCGTGCACCATTGCCAGCAAGACTGGTTCGCCCCAGCGGTCGGAATCCTATATCAACGCCCGTGGTACCAGAAAATATTACACCAACAGTAACATGATTGCCTATGGCCCGGTGGAAGATCCTCAGATCGCTATTGGCGTGGTCATTGAATACGGCGGCGGTGGTGCCAAGGCAGCTCCGGTAATCGCAGATATCTTTGATGCTTACTTTGCTGCAAATCAGGACAGCGAGGAAGATGCAGAGAAAGAAGATCCCACTGCAGCTGAAACGGCAGCCCTGCCTCCGCAGACTGATGTACAGGAAGAAGACGTCCCGGCAACGGATGCTGCTGCGACCGATTCTGCACAGGTGCCGGATACGACTGCAACAGAAAATCAGCAGCCGCAGGTGATTCCACCAGCGCAACCTACGAACCGGCCTCCGGATGAGTAGAAAATAAAAATATTGTAAATTTATAAAGAATATGGTACAGTATTTAGGTTGACCTAAAATTAAAAACGAGAAAGGCGGACACAACATGAAAACGCTGATGGTAGCGTCTGGCAAAGGCGGAACCGGCAAAAGTACCGTGTCTGTCCTGATTGGCGCACGGCTGGCAGCCCGTGAAAAAAAGGTCCTGCTTATCGAGCTGGATTCCGGGCTGCGCAGTGTGGATATTATCGCTGGTGTGTACGGAAAGACTGTATACGACATTGAAGATGTGCTGTGCGGACGGTGCGATGAAGAAAAGGCCATTGTGGAAAGTCCGCTGTATCCGGGCCTTTATGTAATCAGTGCCCCCTATGCAGATGGTGCTGTGACAGAGGATGGCCTGAAGCAGCTGTGCAGTGCCATGGACCGTTTTTTTGATTATATCATTTTGGATACTGCCGCAGGTATGGGTGCGCCCTTTCAGGCGGCCAAAGCCTGCGCGGAGCAGGCACTGCTGGTGCTTACCCCCGATCCGGTAGCCCTGCGGGATGGCAGGATCGTATCGGATGCACTGTTTGACAGCGGAGTAAAAGAAATCCGCCTGATTATAAATCGTGTAACGACCCGGACGTTCCAACAGGGGACGGTGCGGGATATTGATGAATGCATCGACACCGTATGTGCCCAGCTTTTAGGCGTTTTGCCGGAAAGCCAGGAACTTCAATTGGCGACAGCCAGAGCAGACGCACTGCCTGCGGATTGTCCGGCGTTTACTGCTGTGGACAACATCGCACGCCGTTTACTGGGCGAACGGGTCGGACTGATGATAATATAGTACGTTCCTAAAAACGAGGAGGAATCGTTTATGACAATTGCATTGATTGCAAGTGATACCAAAAAAGAACTGCTGGCACGCTTTTGCATGGCCTACTGCCGTATTCTGGGCCAGCATGAGCTGATTGCTACCGGCACCACCGGAAAAATGGTGGAAGATATTGCCGGTCTGCCGGTAAAGCGTTTCCTGTCCGGCACCCACGGCGGTGACCAGCAGATCGCATCCCGCATTGCATGTGATGAAGTAGATATGCTGCTGTTTTTCCGTGACCCCAATAACACCAATACCAATGAGGTACATGCTTTGAACCTGCTGCGCCTGTGTGATGTGCATAACATTCCGGTAGGCACCAATATTGCTACGGCAGAAATGCTGATCCACGGTCTGGAACGTGGCGATTTGGATTGGCGTGAGCTGGTGCGCAATAAGTAAAGCACCCAAAATAGCAGAATTGCGGGATGCAGTTTTCCGCTTGCAATTCCATTTGATTTATATTATAATAAGAACTACCGGACAGGCAAACTGCTGCGTGGTTCGGCATACAGATGCGGGGCCTGCGCGATGGGCCGAACGTGAACCAGGTCAGGTGGGGAACCAAGCAGCCTTAAGCGTTCGTACTATGCGCCGCAGTCACCCTGCATCTGTATGCCGAGCTCCGCAAGGCGGGGGATGACCCCGCAGCTCTGTTCGGTTTTTTATTGCTTTTTTATGGGAGGTGGCAGGAATGTATCGCGCTCTGTATCGCAAATGGCGCCCGCAGCGCTTTGAAGATGTGGTAGGGCAGAATGCCATTGTGACCGCCCTGAAAAATCAGATCGTGGCGGGACGTGTGGGCCATGCCTACCTGTTTACCGGTGTGCGTGGTACTGGTAAAACCACTTGCGCTAAAATTTTTGCTAAGGCGGTAAACTGCCTGCACCCGGAAAACGGCGACCCTTGCGGCGAATGTGAGGTATGCCGTGGTATCGATAATGGCAGCCTGTTGGATGTGGTGGAAATGGATGCTGCTTCCAATAACGGTGTAGATGATATCCGTGATCTGCGGGACGAAACCGCATACACGCCCAGCGTGTGCAAGTACAAGGTGTACATCATCGACGAGGTGCACATGCTGTCTGTGGCTGCATTCAATGCCCTGCTGAAAACATTGGAAGAACCGCCTGCCCATGTGATTTTTATTTTGGCGACCACCGAAATCCATAAGGTGCCTGCTACCATTTTGTCCCGCTGCCAGCGGTACGATTTTACCCGGATTCGTCCGGAGGATATTGCCGGTCGGGTCAGTCAGGTGGCACAGGCAGAACAGCTGGAGTTGACTTCCGGTGCTGCCAATCTGATTGCCCGCCTGGCGGACGGTGCATTGCGAGATGCACTTTCCATTCTGGATACCTGTGCAGGCGTGGCACAAAATATTGATGAAGACCTGGTGCGCCGCATGGCTGGTGTCACCGATCGGAGCTATCTGTTCCGTTTGTCGGATGCGATTGCGGCAAAAGACGGCGCAGCTGCCTTGTCAGAACTGGCTGCTTTACGCCAGCAGTCCGTGGACATGAAACGTCTGGCCGACGAGCTGGTGGGCCATTATCGAAACCTGATGCTGGCAGCATTGCCCGGTGGCAAAGGATTGCTTTCCGGTGTCAGCCCGGAGGAGGAACACCTGTATCTGGAAAAAGCAGCGCAGATTCCCCAAACGGATTCCATCCGTGCGATCCGTGCCATCGGCTCCGCAATGGAAAAGATGACACGGGGCAGCAACCAGCGGATTGCTCTGGAACTCGCCCTGTTTTCTCTGACGGAAGCACCCTTGGAGGTGCCTGCTGCTCCTGTGGCAGTGGCACCGCAGGTTACAGCGCCGCAGCAGGTGAAGCCTTTTGCTGCCGCACCGTTTACTGCGGCACCTGTGGCTTCGGCTGTACCGGAAACCCCGGCAGCCGAAATCAAAACGGCACCTGCCGCAGGTGAACTTCCTCCTTGGGATACGGCAGAACCTGCACAGGCGCAGGAAGTGCTGCAAACCGAAGAACAGCCGCCTTGGGAAAATCAGCTTGTCGCACCGCAGGAAATCCCGGAAAAGCAGCCGCCCCGAACCCAGACAAAACCGGAGCCTGCGACCCCGGTGGAAAAGCCGGCACCGGGAGAATTTGCTCCATGGCCGCAGGTGGTGGAACAGTTACAGGGACGAGATCCCATGCTCTATCCCTACCTGAAAAATTCTAAGGCTTACTACGACGGACGCCGGGTTTTGATTGATGGCGGCAGTATGTTCCGAGACTTTATCCGGGCAAACAAGGCAAGCCAGCGTTCCATCAAAAAAGTGATTTTTGAGGTCACTGGTTTGCAATGCGGTATTGGCCCCTACGAAGTCAAAACAGAGGATCAGCCTGTGGACAGTGCAGAGCAAAACTTGAATGCATTGCAGCAGCTTGGTTTGAATGTAGAAATTAAAAACAGCGAAAACAGCCATCATTAAGGTGGCAGAAAGAAAGGATATAAGATTATGAAAGCAAGAATGCCTCAGGGTTACGGCCGTCCCAACATGGATGCACTGATGCGTCAGGCACAGAAGATGCAGAACGATATGAAGGCAAAGCAGGAAGAACTGGAAGCTACCGAATACACCGGCAGCGCATCCGGTGAAATGGTCACCGTGACCATGAACGGCAAGCACGAGGTTTCTTCCATCACCATCAAGCCCGAGGCAGTGGACCCGGACGATATCGAAATGCTGGAAGACCTGATTGCTGCTGCTGTCAACGCTACGGTTGCTAAGGTGGACGAGGCTGCTGCCAGCGCAATGGGCGCAATCACCGGCGGTATGAATCTGGGACTGTAAGCAAACAAAAAGGAGCAGGGCATCATGGGCTTTAATGCTGCGCCGCTGGAGCGGCTCATTGACGAGTTTTCAAAATTCCCGGGAATCGGTCGCAAGGGTGCGACCCGCATGGCATATCAGGTGCTGGGGATGTCTCCCGCAGATGCCCAGCAGCTGGCGGACGCCATTCGTTCCGCACATACCAAGCTGCATCGCTGCAAGTATTGCCAGGACTACACCGAAAACGAGGTGTGCTCGATCTGCGCCAATGCGAAACGGGATCGCTCAGTGATTTGTGTGGTAGAAAAGCCTCGGGATATCGCAGCGTTTGAGCGAACCAGAGAGTACCACGGACTATACCATGTGCTTCATGGTCTAATTAGCCCAATGGACGGCGTGAATGCAGAACAGCTGACCATCAAGCAGCTGCTTAGCCGTCTGGGCGACGGTACGGTGAAAGAAGTCATCATGGCGACCAATCCTACCGTGGAGGGCGAAGCTACCGCTATGTATCTGGCACGGCTGATTAAGCCTTTGGGTATTCGCACCAGCCGTCTGGCGTATGGCTTGCCGGTAGGCTCCAGCCTGGAATATGCAGACGAAACTACCCTGTACCGGGCATTGTCCGGACGGGATGAGCTGTAAGCAAAAATCACTTGCATTCGACAGGATGGCTGTGGTATACTAACTATCCTAAGATACGTTGCCGGAAAGGAGAGATGCATATGGCACCGAAAACGGACAAGCCTGCAACTAAAACCATTGCGACCAACCGGGAAGCGCGTCATCTGTATTTCGTCATTGAAACACTGGAAACCGGCATCGAGCTGAAGGGTACGGAGGTCAAAAGCCTGCGTGCAGGTACGGTCACATTGAAGGACAGCTGGATCGAGATCGAAGATGGGGAACTGATTGCAAACGGCATTCACATCAGCGCATACGACCATGGTAATATCTTCAATCAGGACCCGTCCCGGCCGCGCCGTCTGCTGGCGCATAAAAATGAGATCCGGCACTTGCAGCAGCAGTGTAAGCTGCAGGGATATACCATGGTGCCGTTGTCTTTGTACTTTAAGCACGGTCGTGTAAAAGCGCAGCTGGGCTTGTGCAAGGGCAAAAAGATTTATGACAAGCGGGAAGATGCCGCCCGGCGTGACGCCAAGCGCAGCATTGACCGTGCCATTAAATCCAACGGCAGATATTATTGATCCAACCGGCATATCGGTTTGGAATACAGGCGTTTCTCCAGAGAAACGCCCCACATGGGGGCGTAATGGTTTCGACGGGGAGAGTGAGGCCTGAGCAGCGGGTAGCAGTAGGGATCCTGCTTAAAAAGCCCTAAAAACAATAACTGACAATAATACTCAGTTGATCGCGGCCTGAGTGCCGCCGTCCTGCCCACTCTTGTGTCGTGTGGGG
>RCNI01000627.1_pt1 | contig 20962 bp, 19 predicted proteins | sample 2041151 | NCBI WGS metagenome assembly RCNI01 (sample SAMN09708214, study PRJNA481090) | feces metagenome | isolation source: feces | place: Antarctica: Albino Rookery | reverse complement strand
TTGCCTTCCAGGGCATTCAGCATCTCTTCCACCAGATCGTCGATGTACAAGAGTTCCAGTTCGGTAGACCTGTCATTGACCTGGATGGGCAGGTCGTTTGCAATGTTATTGCAGAAGGTCGCAACCGCAGAATTGTAGTTGGGGCGGCACCACTTGCCGAAGAGGTTGGGGAAACGATATACAAGAACTGGTGCGCCGGTTTCCTTCTCATAGTCAAAGAACAGCTCTTCCCCGGCCAGTTTTGACTTGCCGTAGTCAGACTGGCCATAACGGCCAATCAGGGTTGCCTGAATGGAAGAAGACAGCATGACAGGGCACTTATTATTGTGCTTTTTGAGGGTGTCCAGAAGAGTGCTGGCAAAGCCGAAGTTACCCTTCATAAATTCGCTTTCATCCTTGGGACGGTTCACACCGGCCAGGTTGAAGACGAAATCGCAGTCAGAGCACCAGGCATCCAGCTGTTCGGCAGTGGAATCCAGGTCATACTCGTAAACGGCATCAATATGGAGCTGGGAGCGGGTGCGGTTTTTGCCTTCGGCAATATTCCACAGATTGCAGCAGAGATTTCTGCCTACAAAGCCCTTGGCGCCGGTAACCAGAATTTTCATTACTTGTTCTCCTCCAGGGCCTTCAGTTCAGCCTGGACATAATCAGTAGTAAGCAGCTTCTTAACGGTTCCATCCACATCCAACCGAACGGTGTTGTGGCTGGTGTAGCTTTCATCAGCCTGAGTATTCACCTGGCCCTTGACTACAAATTTATCGTAGTTCAGGTCACGGCTGTCAGCTGCCACACGGTAGTAGTTGCCCATATCCTCAGATCTCAGACGCTCCTCACGGGTCATCAGGGTCTCAAAGAGTTTTTCGCCGTGACGGGTACCGATGATGTTGGTGCCGGTGTCACCGAAGAGCTTCTGAACGGCCAGAGCCAGATCACCGATGGTGGAGGCATCCGCCTTCTGAATGAACAGATCACCGGGATTTGCGTGCTCAAAGGCGAACTTGACCAGATCCACAGCTTCGTCCAGGTTCATCAGGAACCGGGTCATATTGGGGTCGGTGATGGTGATGGGCTTGCCGGCCTTGATCTGGTCGATGAACAGAGGAATCACGGAGCCACGGCTGCACATAACATTGCCGTAACGAGTACAGGAAATGACGGTGTCGCCTCTCTCTGCAGCCACACGGGCATTAGCGTAGATAACGTGTTCCATCATGGCCTTGGAGATACCCATAGCGTTGATGGGATATGCTGCCTTATCAGTGGACAGGCAGACAACTCTTTTAACATGGTTTGCAATAGCCGCATGGAGCATATTGTCGGTACCAATGACGTTAGTCTGTACAGCCTGCATAGGGAAAAACTCACAGGAAGGGACCTGCTTCAGGGCTGCAGCGTGGAAGATGTAGTCAACACCGGGCATGGCATCGGCAATGGATTGGGGGTTGCGGACATCACCAATATAGAACTTCACCTTAGATGCATACTCCGGGAATTTAGCCTGCAGTTCGTGACGCATATCATCTTGCTTCTTCTCGTCACGAGAGAAAATACGAATCTGACCGATATCGGAAGTCAGGAAGTGCTTGAGGACGGTATTGCCAAAAGAACCCGTACCTCCGGTAATCATTAAAGTTGCTCCAGAAAATGCTGACATAACATAATTTCTCCTCTGTATAGTATTTCTGAATATGCTCTGACTGAGTATATTGGAATCAATATAGATTTACACTATATATTCATAAAAAGTGCCTGTATATTATGCTACAAATTACAGATAATGCAACACAGCATAAAATTATACAAAAAGCAACCAGTTAACAATTTAAATCATATTCGGTTCAAGCCTATATTTCAGAACTTAAAAGTGTCCTTAAAGCCCAGCCACTTGGTATCTTTTTCACTGAAATTCAGGGATGTTCCATCCTCCAGCGTATAGCCGGAAGGATCTGCGCTGCCCTTGTACTCTCCAATTACGTAAGGCCACTGAACACCGATTTCCGGGTCATTCCAGGCAAGGCCGCCCTCGTCGTTAGGATGCCAGAAATCATCGCACTTGTAGCAGAACTCTGCGGTGTCAGAAAGCACCAAGAAGCCATGGGCAAAGCCCTTGGGAATCAGGAACTGCTTCTTGTTTTCCTCGGTAAGGGTCACACCGTACCACTTGCCGTAGGTCTTGGAATCTGTACGCAGGTCCACTGCCACATCAAAGACAGCGCCCTTGATAGCCCGAACCAGCTTAGTCTGAGGGAAATTCTTCTGGTAATGCAGACCTCTCAGCACACCCTTGGTAGACATAGACTGATTGTCCTGGACAAAAACGATGTTGATGCCAGCCTCTTCCATATCTCTCTGGCTATAGGTCTCCATAAAATAGCCCCGGTTGTCACCGTGGACGGCAGGTTGAATGATACAAAGGCCTTCAATACCACCAACATTCTTTTCGACTGTAATCTGTCCCATTTATAAACGCCTCTTTTAAGCTTTGATTTCTTTTAAGTAACGGCTGACAGCATCCTGCCAGGTGGGCAGGGGCTTGAATCCAGCTTCCACCAGCTTGCTCTTATCCAGTCTGGAGTTGAAGGGCCGGGCTGCCTTACTCAGGCCATATTCCTCGGTGGTCACAGGAACCACCTTGGTTTCGTAGCCTGCCTGCCTGAAGATCTCACAGGTAAAATCATACCAGGAAATATAGCCGCCCTCGTTGGTGGCATGGTAATAACCGTACTTCTCGGTTTCGGTCATGTCCACCAGCAGCCGGGAAAGATCCAGGGTGTAGGTGGGAGTACCGATCTGGTCACAGACCACCCGGACGGTATCATGGGTCTTGCCCACATTCAGCATGGTCTTGATAAAGTTCTTTCCGTTAAGACCAAAGACCCAGGCAATTCTCACAATGAAGAACTTTTCCAGGGTATTGGAAACAGCCAGCTCGCCTTCCAGCTTGGTCTGACCGTAGACGTTCAGAGGCTTATAGTCCTTACAGTCCGGCTCCCAGGGCTTCTCGCCCTGGCCGTCAAAGACGTAGTCGGTACTGATGTAAACCATCTTGCAGTCCAGCTTCTTGCAGACATCTGCAATGTTCTGGGTACCCAGAGCATTGACTGCCCGTACCTTTGCTACCTTGTCGTCATCCTCTGCCATATCCACAGCAGTCCATGCTGCACAGTGGACAACCACATCCGGATTAACTTCAGAAATGATTTTTTCTACCGCTACAGCATCGGTAATATCCATAGCCACATAAGGCATAATGCAGACCGCAGAGCTATCCTGAACACCTGCATACTGGGGCTGAATGTCAGAACCGACACCTTCATGCCCCCGGCTGTGCAGCTCATTCATCACATCGTGGCCCAGCTGGCCGCCCACACCGGTAACAAAATACTTCATCTGACTACCTCTCAGCGATTTCCGTACATTTTCTCGTAGTAATTCTGATACTCACCGGAGATAATGGTCTCCCACCACTCCCGGTTGTCCAGGTACCACTGAATGGTCTTCTGAATACCGTCCTCAAACCTGGTCTCCGGCAGCCAGCCCAGCTCGTTGTGGATCTTGGTGGGGTCGATGGCATAGCGCATATCGTGCCCCTTCCGGTCGCCCACATGGGTGATGAGGCTCTCGGGCTTGCCCAGGGCCTTGCAGATGATCTTCACGATGTCGATATTCTTCATCTCATTGTGGCCGCCTACGTTGTAGACCTCGCCGACACGGCCTTTATGAATGATCAGGTCGATAGCACGGCAGTGATCCTCTACGTACAGCCAGTCTCTGACGTTCAGTCCTTCACCGTAGACAGGCAGGGGCTTGTCATTGAGGGCATTGGCGATCATCAGGGGGATCAGCTTCTCAGGGAAGTGATAGGGGCCGTAGTTATTGGAGCAGCGGGAAATGGTCACAGGCAGGCCAAAGGTTCTGTGATAGGCCAGCACAAGCAGGTCACCACTTGCCTTGGAGGCAGAGTAGGGAGAGCTGGTGTGGATGGGGGTCTCCTCGGTGAAGAACAGGTCAGGACGATCCAAAGGCAGATCACCGTAGACCTCGTCGGTGGAGACCTGGTGGTATCTCTGAATGCCGTACTTCCGGCAAGCATCCATCATGACCTGGGTACCCAGGATGTTGGTCTGCAGGAAGACCTCGGGATTCTCAATGGAACGGTCCACATGGCTTTCTGCTGCAAAGTTCACAACAATATCGGGATGCTCTTCCTCAAACAGTTTGTAAACGCCCTCCCGGTCACAGATATCCAGCTTCACGAACCGGAAGTTGGAGTTATCCATCACAGGAGCCAGAGTGGACAGATTGCCGGCATAGGTCAGCTTGTCCAGGCAGATAATGCGGTAGTCAGGATGCTCCTTCAGCATATGGAACACGAAGTTGGAGCCAATAAATCCAGCACCACCGGTCACAATAATGGTCATATGTACATCCTCTTTTCTTCAGCGATCGATGTATTTTCCGTCCAGAACATCCTTCAGATACTGGCCGTACTGGTTCTTTTTCAGAACCTCATAAATGTCCATAACATTCTCTCTGGAGATCCAGCCGTTTAAGTAGGCAATTTCCTCCAGGCAGGCAATCTTCCGATGCTGATGCTGCTCCACGGTTTTCACGAAGTTGGTGGCATCCACCAGAGATTCATGAGTACCGGTATCCAGCCAGGTAAAGCCCTGACCAAGCAGCTCCACCTTCAGATCTCCCTGCTCCAGATAAATCCGGTTCAGGTCGGTGATCTCCAGTTCCCCTCTTCCAGAGGGCTTCAGGTTCTTTGCATACTCCACCACCCGGTTATCATAGAAATAAAGGCCGGTGACGCAGTAGTTGCTCTTGGGCTTTGCAGGCTTCTCCTCAATGGAAACAGCCTTGCCGTCCTTGTCGAACTCCACAATGCCGAAGCGCTCAGGATCGTCCACGTAATAGCCGAACACGGTAGCACCCTTGCCGGTCATTGCATTCTGCACAGCAGCCTTCAGCCGCTTCTGCAGTCCGTGACCTGCAAAGATGTTGTCACCCAGAACCATGGCAACCGTATCGCTGCCGATGAAATCAGCACCGATGATGAATGCCTGAGCCAGTCCATCAGGGCTGGGCTGGACCGCATAGGTGAGGTTTACGCCGAACTGGTGGCCGTCTCCCAGAAGATCCTGGAATCTGGGGGTATCCTGAGGTGTGGAAATAATCAGGATGTCCCGTATCCCCGCCTGCATAAGAACAGACATGGGATAGTAGATCATAGGCTTATCATAGATGGGCAGCAGTTGCTTGGAAGTGACCTTCGTCAGCGGATACAGCCGTGTTCCCGATCCGCCTGCAAGGATAATACCTTTCATTTGTCCGCCTTCTTTCAATCTCTTCTGAATAGATCTCTCGTGTATACTTTATCCCGGACATCGTCCAGGCATGGATCATAACGGTTGGCAATAATAGCCTGACTCTGTTCCTTGAAGGAAGCCAGATCGTTCACGACTTTACTGCCAAAGAAAGTGCTGCCGTCTTCCAGGGTTGGCTCATAAACCAGCACTGTGGCTCCTTTAGCCTTGATACGCTTCATCACGCCCTGAATAGAGGACCGGCGAAAGTTGTCTGAGTTACTCTTCATGGTCAGACGGTAAACGCCGATCACGCAGGTCTTTTCCTCACCGGGGTTAAAGTCGCCTCTGTCATAGTAATCGTAGTAACCAGCCATTTTGAGAACACGGTCGGCAATGAAATCCTTTCGGGTGCGATTGGATTCCACGATTGCCGTCATCATATTCTGAGGCACATCCGCATAATTGGCAAGAAGCTGCTTGGTATCCTTAGGCAAACAGTAACCGCCGTAGCCAAAGGAGGGGTTATTATAGTGGGTACCAATCCGAGGATCAAGGCATACGCCGTTAATAATTTCCTGGGTGTTCAGGCCCTTCATCTCAGCATATGTGTCCAGCTCGTTAAAATAGGAAACGCGCAGGGCCAGATAGGTATTGGAGAACAGTTTCACGGCCTCAGCCTCAGTAAAGCCCATGTAGAGGGTATCGATATTTTCTTTAATGGCTCCCTCCTGGAGCAGACCTGCAAAGGTGTGCGCTGCTTTCACCAGCTTTTCGTCTTCAGAATCCATACTGACGATGATCCGGCTGGGATACAGGTTATCATAAAGGGCCTTGCTCTCTCTCAGGAATTCCGGGCTGAAGATAATGTTTTTGGTATTAAACTTCTCTCTTACAGACTTGGTATAGCCTACAGGGATAGTGGACTTGATGACCATAATGGCATTGGGGGCATACTTAAGTACAAGCTTGATCACTGTCTCCACGCAGGAAGTATCAAAGAAATTCTTCTGAGAATCGTAGTTGGTAGGCGCTGCAATAACTACAAAATCCGCATCTTTATAGCCTTCCTCTGCGTCCAGAGTAGCCGTCAGATCCAGATCTTTTTCTGCCAGGTACTTTTCAATGTAGTCATCCTGGATGGGGGAAATCCGCTTATTCACCTTTTCCACTCTTTCAGGAACAATGTCCACAGCCACTACATGGTTGTGCTGTGCCAGTAATGTAGCTATGGACATACCTACATAACCGGTTCCTGCGACTGCAATCTTAAATTTACTCATTTGGTATGACTCCTTAATATGTAATCAGGCGGTTACTGCAGAAGAGAAAATTCACCGTCAGCAAGGATTTCGCAAGATCAGATTGTTTCGGCCTTATTGGCTTTTTCTGCGTGCCGCAAAAGATCTGAGAATGTTCAGCAGATATTGATAGGAAGATACCTGGAACAGTGCAGAAAGAGAAATATAAAATACCATACCGAACAGCACCTGAATAATCAGCTTCAGCAGAATGTTCATCTGGATCAGACCGATCAGGCCAACGCCGATGCCCATGGCAACGGACAGCAGAAGATTCGGCAGAATATCCTTCATCTGCTCTAAGACGCTGTAATTCAGCAGCTTCTTATTGGGGGCACAGTTCACAATAATGGAAATGAAAGTGGAAATCGCAAAGCCCACTGCCACTGCAAAGGGATCATCAAAGCAAAGGATGCTGATCAGAAGAATCACAATGGAGTGAAACTTCTTTATCATCTCAATTTTCAAAATAATATCACTACGTCCAATTGCCTTGATTGCCTGGATATTGGTCTGATGGATGGGCTGAAACAGATTGGCCACGCAGAGAATCTGCAGATAAGGAACTGTTTCCAGCCACTTATCAGTCAGAATCAGCAGAATTAACGGTTTGGCCACTGCAAACAGTCCGACTAGGAGAGGGGAAAGAATGTATGTACCCAGACGAATGGATTTCCGGGTCATATTCTTTACTATTTCCCGGTTATCCTGCACCTTTGCCATAGCCGGGAACAGGACTTTTGTAATGGAAGCATCCACATTGGTCACAATAATGCTAGTAAACTGCTGACCGCGATTGTAATAGGCCAGATCTGCAGCAGTGTACTTTTTACCGATAGCCAGGCTGCGCAGGTCATTGTAGACCGCCTGGATCAGATCGGACACCAGAATTTTCCAGCCATAGGAAGCCATTTCCTTCAGCCGTTTAAAGGAGAACTGAAGATGGGGCCTCCAAGGCAGCACAATAAAGAGGACAACGGAGTCAATGACCGTGTTGGTTAGATACTGACCGATCAGAGACCAGGTTCCGCAGCCATTATAAGCCATCACAATACCTACAACTGCAGATACCAGCGTACCAAACAGGGTAGAATAGAAGAACTTTTTAAAGATCATATGTTTAGAAACATATGCATGCTGAACCGTATTAAAAGATGCGATGGGGATCCTGATTCCCAGGACTCTCAGCAGAGGTGTAAGCTCAGGCTGATCAAAAAAGCTGGCAATCAGCGGAGAAGACACAAACAGGACACCATAGACCAGAAGTGAAAAGAAGAAGCCCGCATGACAGGCCGTAGAAAAATCCAACTCATCAGAACTCTTTTTCTGAACAAGGGCTGCACCCAGGCCGCTGGTGACAAATACATTAAAAATTGTAATGAAGATATTTACAATGGCAACCGTTCCGTAATGATCCGGCGAAAGCAGTCTTGCAAGGACCAGAGAGATAATGAAACTGACTCCCTGAGCGCAGATTCGCTCGGCATACGTCCAGAAAAGTCCGGAGAAAACCTGGTTTCTGACATTGGAAATTTTTGTATCCTGTTCGTTTTTACCCATAATAAACTGATATACCTCTAAAAAACAAGTCAAATTGTTCGAAATGATCCACTTTATTTTAGGATCTTCTTTTTGACAGAACTTATGCGATGTCTAAGATCATAAGGCAGTATAGCTCTTACGATCTGTTTAAGCACGGAAGGAGGATTATAATACTTCCGGGCCACATAGGCGTAACCATTTACCTTTAAATCATTGTATACTGCTTTGCTTTCATCCTTACTTGAAGTTGGACAGCTAAGTGCTCTGTTTCCTACAACAGCATCTTCCAGACGAACTTTGTGAACATTAACTGTGGATTCTGCAAGCTCCCGAAGGCACTGTTCAGCCTTGTATGTATTGACAATTACTAAAGAGATTCCCTGTTTATATGAAAAAGGGACCCCAATGTTCTCATTCCACAAACCGCCAATGGTAAAATCACCAACTCGCTTCAAGCCGGTATACTTGCAGGAATAACAGTTGTGCATGAAACAGTTTTCTGCACCAAAAGCATTATAATAGGAAATAAGATTTCTGTCCTTCACCACAATTCTTTTCTGTCTTCCATGTTTATCAATGTATACACATACAAAAGTGTGTGACAAACCGAAGTCATGCTTATCGCGAAATCTGATATTACAGATCTTCTTTGCTCCGATTTTTTGGGCATAATCCTTGAGGAAACCATCAAAGAGCTCCTGATTCGGTACGCCACTGCAAATCAAATCCACCGTAAGCAGGGTGGTATATTCTTTATTAAGGAAAGCCTTCAGACCTGCCACCTGACAGGGGATCGAAACAAAAAGCACCCATCGTCCCTCGTCTAACAGTTTTTTTATATCCAAAAAAACATTTCCCAAATTCGAGAGAATATACTTGGAGCCATGCATTCCTTCAATTTCTTTCATATTGGTTGCCATCTTGTGATAAACATGAAGCTCTTCATCATAAACAGCTCCATAGACGACACCGCTGCGGCTGAAAATATATTCTGCAAGTGCAGAGAACATACCTCCGGATGTACTTTCCAGAAGCAGATCTGCATCTTTCAGCTGAACCGCATAAGCTTCCCGTGCAGAATTTCTGAAATCTTTCAATTGGGGACAAATAAATCCCCGCTCCGAGCAAAGACGATTCAGTTCTACCTCTTTATCTTCGTTTAAATGCAGAAAACCATTGTCACCCTTGACAAGATAATCCTCATCGTTTGAGCCAAACGCAGTGCACGCACCACATCCTGTGCAAAACAATGGATCACACAAACATTTCATTAAAAAATCACCTTATGCATAAAGAATCTGTTGAGTTTGTTCTTATCCATGCCGTGATGTTCCAGCCGGAATATCACGGTTTTCTGTTAATCCAGAGAATGCAGCAAAAATGCTCCGTCCTCTGCTCTTCTTGCTTCCAGAATTCTGTTGGAACTGGTAAAGTCCACATTGAAGTCAATTTCCGCAGGAAAATCCTGTTCAGATGCAATCAGACGGTGCTGCAACTGCAGCATATTCAGAATATCCGTCACCCGGGAATTCATGTTGTTCTTTTCCCCCTTCTCATTACGAAGCAGGGTATAAAACGGTATATTCAGATTGGAAGAAAACGCTGTTGCGTGGAAACTGTCCGTAATAACAAGACTTGCATTTGCAATCAGACTCACAAAGTCCTCCGGGCCTGCCGCATCAACGACCGTGTATTCCGGTTTTCTTTCCCGTTCCACATAGGGAATGGCTACAACCTTCATGCCGGTTTTCTTCCGGACATAATCCACAAATTTCCCGATATACTCTCTGGTACCAAACAGATACAGAAAAATATAGGGATCCTCGATCTGCCGTCTGCTGGCAATCTCACGCCACTGATCTCCGGAAAGAAGCAGTGTGGGATCCAGCACCGTTCTGCATTCCCGTCCAGTCAGAGCGGTCACTATATCGCTGCCCGTTTTTTCCCGGGCAGAAAGCACATCCATATGGTTCAGCAGATCTGCCATTTCTTCCCTGAATTCTTCGGGAATGGAGGAAATGCCGATACTCGGTGCATAGGCCACCCGCTTTTTCCCTTCCGGCGCAAAATCCAGGAAATAAGGTCTCTCATTTCTATGGAAAATAACCGGATTCCAGATCTGGTCACTGCCGCAGACATAGGCGTCATAGTTTCCGGATTGTTTCTTCAATTCCTCATTGGAATGATAACTTCTGTCTGAGAAATGCAGGTACTGGTTTCTGAAATTATCAAACTTCTTTCTCTTTTCAAAATGAATGGCGTAGCTGCTGCTTACTCTGCAGCGAATCCATTTAAAAAACGGGTTGCGTAAGATTCTGGAAACCGGATCATCTGGGGTGTATCCTGCAACCCCGATATATTTCATAATTTCCACCTGGTTCCTGCCGCCGTCCTGCAGAAATTTCTGAATAGCATATGCCTGGAGGCAGGCACCGTAATTATCTACAAAGCATGTCATTAAACCGACTTTCATCTTATTTATCTCCTAAACTCACCAGTAAATCTGCGGTATATCCGGGCATATTCTCTTCAAATATTTTTTTCAGTTCCTTCGTGTGAATCTGCGGTCTCTCTCTACCGGAAATAAATTCCCGCAGAAGTTCTGCATTCCGGGCGAAGGATTCTTCTCCCTCTCTAAGGAACAAAACATCCGGGTATTTCTCCAGGTATCTGCGGTTGGGATCGTCTTCCAACTGGTAAAAAGAGATAATAGGTTTTCTTCTTGCCATATACTCGAAGATTTTTCCGGAAATCATGCACTGGGAATTGCTGCCAAACGTCACCAAGAAATCTGCCTTTCTTTGTGCCTCCACAGCCACGGAGTTATCCACTCGGCCATGAAAAAAAAGGCGTTGATCCTTCAGAGGGCTCCTTTCCAGCATTTTCTGTACCTCTCGGGACATGGCTCCGTAGAGATGAAACTCCAGTTCCGGAATTTCCTCCATAAGCTGGATCAGGCTCTCAGCCGAACCTGACCGTCTGGAGGTATAGCCGGTATACACGACCTGAATTCTGTCCGGATTTCTTTGGATATCCGTTTTTTCCGGCTCTCCCCCATGAAGCATCATCAGGGGAATATCCACATAGTGGATCTTGCTGCAGATCTTTTCATCATATCCGGCAGATTCTATATAGTCTCTGTGAGCCTCCATGGGTAGAATAAAATCTGCCTGAGAAAAAGCCATTTGCTCCCATCTCAGAACGGATTTCTGGGTATCAAATCGGTTCAGCAGTACCGGATTATCACGTCCGCCCATAGAATCCAGCAGGTAAATGGCTGTTTTTGCGTTTGGGTAATACTTTTCCAGTTTCAGCGCTGCCAGGACTTCATCAATCAAAAAGTATGTACCTACAATGAAATCCGGCTCTGCCTTCAGCTTCTGCCGTGCTAGAGCAACATATCGTCCGGGAACCCGTACCGATCTCTGTGGCCATCTTCCTAAAATGACAGAATAGAGCAAGGCATTGAATCTGGAATAATGCCGATAAAGTATATCATACATTCTACTGTCTGCAGACCGGGCCCGCAGTGCAGAAGTAAGATCTCTGCGCATTCGATAAACAGAGACTCCATTCAGAGTTTCTTCTGAAATCTGATTGTCAGAGGTAATGCAAGTAAACACGGAGACTTGATGTCCTCTCGCAGTCAGTTCCTCTGCCACATTCCTGACGCACACACCATTGATATCCGCGCCATAGCCGTAGGACTCAACAAAAAAAACGAATTGCATACATTACCTCAATCAAAAATTACTGTAACTCCAGTTTCTGAAGAATTCTGTTCATGTAGTATTTCAGCTGCTTATAAAAGAGAATTGGCGGTAACCAGCGAAAGCCTGGCAATCTCTGCAGTCTGTAATTTCTGAGGATCTTCTGTTTCCCGTCATAATGATAAAAACCGGTTCTGTCTTCCGTCTGTGCAGTGTTTTCCACATTCTGCAGGAAAGCATTCCACTGCACAGCAATCTGATTCATATCAAAGTGCGCTCTTACAAACCGCTTTCCTTCAGCAGACATTTTTCTGCACAGGTCAGGATTTTTCAGCAGCTTTACCACTGCATTGCCAATCTGATCCTGTCTGTCGGAAAGCAGTCCGGTTTCACCGTCAATGACTGTTTCTCGAATCCCATTTTTTCTAACTGACACTACCGGAACACCCAGTGCTTCAAATTCAATTGCCGCCAGCCCGAAAGTCTCTCCGGCATCTGTAATATTCGCAATGCCAACAGCACAGCCGGCCATAAGCTTCAGCTTTTCTCTGCCGCCCAGAACGCCCGCAAAATGCACATCTTCTCCTGGCTGATCTCCATCCATCAGATTTCGGCTCACAATCTTCTGCAAACGCTGTCTGGAATGTTTGCTGTAAAAGCTGTCCAGGCCGGTTTTATAGTATAGGTTATTACCGCCAATAACAAAAAGCTCAGCCTGTGGGATCTCTTTTTTTATACCTGGCCAAGCCTTTGCAACATATTCATATCCGCTTCCAGGATACAAATTCCCAATATAACAGATTCTGTAAGGATGCTTTTCCTCATAGTCCAGGTCATAATCTCTGAACTGAATTCCGTTATAAACAGAAATGGTCTTATGATAAATTTTCGTATCCAGTAGCAAATCTCTCTGTTCCATACCCACACAGACATTTTTGACCACAACAGGATTACAAAGTCCCCTGTGAATAGAATTATAATTTTCAAAATTATGCGACCAGGAAATCAGCCGGACTTTATGCTCTTTTGCACATTGAATATCTGCTGCAGAGATATACGGCCCCCGCAGTACGAGATAATCAACAGTGCGGCTGCTGCAGTCAGTAATTGCAGCACCAACCGATTCCGCATAAACTCCGTTTACTTCTTTGGGAAGCTTTTCAGGTTTTGTTGCGTACACTATGATTCTCGCTGCATCAGGTACTTTTGTTAATGCATAGCTTAACGCCCAGAACAGGTACTGTGTCCCCCCAATTCCGGGATTGGCTCCGCAGGGATCCGAATAATCTACATTATTCTTCATTTCCCCTAAATAAAAAGCAACTGTCATCTGTAACCCCTCATACAATTCCTGCAGCGACAGATTAGTCCTTAATGCTGCACAATAAAATTGATTCGTTTAAATTTCTTATCTCCATAGATATAGAAGATCAGAATATTAAAAATAAACAGGCTGTTGAAAAACATCTGTGTAGCAAAAGACTGAAGGATAATCATCAAAAGCAGTGTCTTGCCCAGTGAATTGGATCGTTTCCAGTTTTTCACCATATAGATGATATAAGCTGCCGCACTGAAAATACCACCCTCAAGGAAAATACCGGATGCAGAGCTAAAATAAGCCACAGAAGACGCACTGGAAGACCAGATCTGATTCCAAGAGAAAGTAAGTCCACTGTTTCTCATAAAATTAGCAAAATTGTTAAATCCTACGCCGACAATTTGAGGCAAAAAAGGTTCTTCAAAATAGGTAATCCAACCTTTCACCAGTCTTAAATAACTGGAATAGGAGTATTGATCCACCATCTGCCCGGAAGAATATGCAAAAAATCCTGAGAAAACAGAGTATAGCTTTTCTCTCGGCACCTTCAGAGCAGGTACAGTCAGGAATATAACAATTCCCAGCAGGATAAGGGCGACAATTCCGATTTTAGTATTTTTATTAGTGGAAGAAGTAAACAGAATAGTTGCCCAAAGCAATGCCACCATAATGATTCCCAGACTGGAACCAGCCAAGAGAATACCCAGAGATAAATAAACCAGCAACTTGAAATCCTTTTTATATGCCGCCAATACGCAGATCGGCAGAATCATACTGCAATAGGTCTGGGGCTCAGAAAAGAAGCCGCTTGGTCTGTAGGCATTCCGGCTCCAGTTTGCTGCATCCGCAGCGCTCTGAGGCAGCAGCATAATAGGACTGACTGTTCTTTGAAAAACTACAATCATCACAGCCTGTAGATAAATAACAGCAGTAACAATAATAGAAAATGCCTTCAGATAGCGATACAGACTCTCCCGTTCAATGTATCCCTCCGAAAAAACGCTTACAATCACACCAGTCAGGAACATCGTCAGAAGAATATTAATAATTGCAGTAAAATTGGATTTGAAAAGGATATAGGCCACAAGCTGCTGTACCGCAAAGACTGCCAACATCTTCACAAAATCCATATCAGCAGAAAAGAATTTGGCCCCGATAGAAAGCATAAGTGCAACCAATGTCAGCAGAATCAGGCCATATGTGGACATAGCCGCCTTATACTGTAGCAGAACACAGCTTAACGGTATAGATAGCAGTGCAAAGGATTGAATAGGTGAATGGTTCGATAACTTAATTTTCATAAAGCCCCTGTAAGTCTCATATATCTTCGCATCAAATCACTGATGCATTGTCTTTTTATAAAGATTTCTAATAATGCAGTCCCAATCCAGAATCTCCCTGGCCTTTACAGAAAGATCCTGAAGGGTGGCTTCCGGAATTTTCTTATACTGATCGTAAATCTGCTCCACATCAATGGCATCATCATTATTGGGAACACGGATAGTTACATCGGGGATAATGGCATCCATAGGACTGATCCCGCTGGTAACTACAGGAACACCCCGACAATAATATTCTACAATCTTAATAGTCGTATCAATATCCGCATTTCTGCGATACAGTGCAAGGCACCCAAGGCCGATATCGAAATCTCGATACAGTTCATTCAGCTCTTCGGTGGTTTTAATACCGTGGAACACAACATTTTTAAGGCCCATGCTCCGTACAGTTTCTGCAAGCTCGTCCATTGTGGAGCTCTTTCCCACGAAGTGCATTCTGACAGGAATTCCATGTACTGATTCTCCGCAGTTCTGCAGGCCCTTCAGAATTCGGTCATAACCATGATACCCGTAAATCGTGCCCACTGCAACCATAGAAAACTCGTCATTCCTGCGGGCAGTCCAATCCTTGGAAGCAACATTGCTGGTCTGAGCACCGTTGGTGATTTCCACCATTTTAGAATACATATGAACCTTGGTGCTGCTGCGGATGGTAACAAGATGATCGATGTTCCGGTAAATTGCAGGCCAGAAGATAGTGTCCAGGGTGATTTTTACAACGGCACGGTGCTTCTTTTTGGCCGTACGAAACTGCTCCGCATAATAGGGATAAGTCGGAATTTCATAGAAAATTCTTATATTTTTTGCTCGGCATTCATGTAGAAAGCGGACAAGCTTCACAGACGGGATCATGTGCCGCACATAGATACAGCCGATCTTCTGCTTCTCAATCAGCTTTGCCGCACTGTCCAGGACTTTACTGTCCTGGTTTTCGAATATCTCTTTCTGGTAATCATATACCCTGCTACCCTTCCCGTGCTTCAGAATCAGCCATCCACGCCCAACTGCTTTTCTGAAAGCACTTCCCTGGGCAAAAATCTTCTTGTAGATTCCCTCATTTTCCTTGAGATCTACATTTGCAATAAACAATGCATTCATTTATATCCGCTCCCTGTGACCAATCCTGAATTAAGACACCTGATAGAGATTTTTCCTTAAGCTTCCGATTTTTACCGAGAAGAACCAATTACTTTTCTCTGCTTCAGGACATACTTAAGATATGTAAATCTGCAAAAAATTCTCTTGCTTAATTTCCTTGTATTGCTTTTATCCGCTTTTCCTCCGCTGGAAACATTGTGTCCGTGTCTGCGGTAGAGAATAAGCGGCTGTTCAATCAGCTTAGATTTAAAATACTTTTCGCCAATGAGAGCAATCCATAAATCATGAGGATAATCATTCTCATAGGTAGGAGGCGGAAACAAACCTTCCAGAACATTTCTCTTAAAAGCCATACAGCAGCCCAGATATCTGCTCCTCAGCAGATTATTCCAAAAGCCGCTCTTCATTCCATAAGTCGTAATCCGGGAATGATTGATCTCTTTCAGATTTTCATCCACTTCTATGGCATCAGAAACCACAAAATCATACGTCTTAAATGCATCCATTACTACTGCAACTTTATTGTCCATCCAAACATCATCCTGGTCTGATAGGAAAATATAGTCACCTTTTGCTTTACTCAGTGCATTATAGAAGTTCCCCGTAAATCCATGATTTTTATTATCTGTAAAAACTTTAACACGAGGATCATTCAAACTCTTTACAACCTCTAATGTTTTATCTTTAGAACCGTCATCAGATATGATTACCTCATCTTCTTCACCCAATTGCTTTAAGATGGATACGAGCTGTTCCACAATATATCGCTCGCCGTTATAGGTAGCCATACAAACTGAAATCATATCTTCTATCTCCTACTTGCTTTTACCGTTTCCGGCCAAAAGCACATTTTTATTTTCTTTTATTCCTGTAAACCGAACCATTTACGTTCAAATTATTTCGCTGCAATTTTCTCAAAGAGGTCAATTTCCTTGCCGCAGTTCTCTGCTTTGGAAAGCCTATCATAAGCCAGCTTATAAGACCTGTTCTTCTGATCCTCCATAAACTCAGGAGACTCTGCCAGCTTCAGCAGATAGTCCACTGCATCATGCAGCTTTTCTCTGCAGCACACATAGCCGCAATGTGCTTCCCTGAATATATTGCCGTAAGAGGTTCCCTCATCAAATACCATCAAAACCGGTCTTCTGCAAGCCGTTACAATACTGGCTTTGCTAGGGACACTGTGATAAATAACGCCCGGTTTTAAAGGAATATAGCAAACATCACAGTAAGAATATACATCCGGCACAAGCTCAAGCGGCTGGAAATCAATAAACTCAAAATTTTCAAGTTTTTCTTCTTCCACTCGACTTTTCAGAATATGCTCGCAGCTTCCATTTCCCACAATCTGAATCAAGAACTGAGGATATTTGCGAAGCTTCTTTCCCAAATCAATAAATGCATCGTAATCCAGCACATATCCCAGATTCCCGGCATACTGAATTATGAATTTTTCTTTTTTAAGATTATACTTCCTGACAAATTTATTTTCATCAGGTGCTATTTCACGGACCTTATCTTCATCGAACCAGTTATAGATAACTGTAATATCCTGCGGATTCAGATGATATCTATTAACAATATTATTCTTCATATCCTCAGACAGGACCGTAACATGAGAAAGTCTTTTAAACATTGTTTTCTGCAGTCTGTAGAAAACGCTCAGGATAAATTTATTGGTACAAACGCCAGTTGTCTTCAATGTATCAGGAAAAACATCCTGAAGATTCAAGACAATGGGCATACCGCATTTCCGAATTTTATGAATCAGATAGAATGTCAGTCCACTGGCCTGATAAAATACGATATCTGCTTTCTCTCCCCGATTTACAAGAGCAGCGACCTTGTTATAATAACTGAACTCATTCAGGGCACGCTTTATAAAGTTACTTTTATTGCACACAGGGCGATCTACAACTTCACAGCTGAAATTAGGATGAGCAGCAAACTCGTCAGGAATATTTTTTTCTTTACCGTTCCGAAAACTCTGTACAAGCTGAAGCTGATGGCCACGCTTCAGAATTTCTGACATCAGGGCATAATTAAGATGCGTATTCCCGTTTACAACGTCAAAACCTTCTGTAGTAACGTATTTAATCTTCACGGCACTTTCTCCTCATTTACTTTTCTCATGTGCAGAATTGCAGTATGTTGCGCCTGCAGTGTCTGTAGTCTCTATCGACTGCTCTGCTTTATCTCGTACGCCTTCCCTCTGAAGGACCTTGAATACCGTTCTCAAAAGTAACTTAATGTCCGTTACAATTGAAATCTGCTCTACATATTTCCGATCCCACGCTACCTTCTGATCATTATCCATATCATCCCGTCCGTGGGTTTGTGCCATACCAGTTATGCCGGGGCGAACCTGATAAAGGCCATAGAAGAAGCGCTTCATATGTACATCACGCTCACGAGGCATCAATGGCCGGGGGCCAACGAGGCTCATATTTCCGATCAGTACGTTAAACAGCTGTGGCAGCTCATCAATACTGGAGTCTCTTAAAAATCGGCCTACACGAGTAACATAACTCTGGGCGTTATTAAATTCGAGTGTGCTGAGTTCCGGAGCATTGGTCCGCATCGTACGGAACTTATACAGTTTAAAGGATCTTCCGCTCCGTCCGATTCGATTCTGTTGATAAATAATCTTGCCGGCAGGTTCTTCCGCTTTAACAGCAATAGCTGCTCCAAGAAATACAGGAGATAAAATAATCATTCCAAGTAAAGAGCAAAGAATATCAAGCAATCTTTTTATCTTGAGATACACCAATTGACCTCTTTTGAATTTAACTCGATTCGATTGCACCATCTCTCTCATAGTACAAGTGAACTCCTTTTCCATCAAGTCGTCTCCCTCAACTAACAACTTCTTTTCTTATTTCGGATTTATGGCAAATTCTTTAAATAGGGATTTATAGCAGTTACCATTATATTCAGCACACAAAAAACCACATTTTATGAATATCCGATACGTAACTCCAATTTTTATGCGTTACATTTTTATTTATATTATACAACGAAATCGCAAAATTTGCAATTCAAATAATGTTCATAAAATTATAATTTCTATTAATCTACTTGTACTATTTGCCTACCTTCTTTTTTATACCATTACTCATTTGCTCTAGCTTCTTTATGAACCTATAAGCTAAACTGAAATGTCGGAAATATTCTATTCACTTTTTTGCTTTTTTTGATAAACTAGGCATATTGGAAATAAGCATTTTCATACTTTAGCAAAAATCATATGGTGATCCGAAACTAACTGTCTGACCCCGCAGTCTTCTCTCTCACCCACTATATTTTTTACCTTCGGACAGGATTATTACCTTGTACTGGAGGATATTTTTTGTATTTACATAGTCTCCATGCAGTACCAATCACTGTGCTTTTACGCAGTGATTGGTACTGCATTTTTTAGCATCGAACGCCCCCGATGCAGATCTCCTCCCGTAGATTTAAAAAACATCACGCACTTTAAATTTATGGAGGAATTTTTATGATCTTTAATATGGTCATTTTAGGTATTCGCACTCAGGAGCTCAGAAAATCTCGTAAGATGTCCCAGGTTCAGATGGCAATGGCCCTGAACATTTCAATATTTATCCAATATGGAAAACGGGCAGAGACGACCTTCCATTGAGTTGCTTATTTATATGTCAAATTACTTCCAGGTCAGTCTAGATTTTCTTATTCTCGGCACTCCAAACAATTCAGACACCCAAAAGTGTATATCAGAAGAGCTAGCGCAGGGACTTATACATCTTGTAAGAATCGACCAGCTTTTGAAAGGTCTCAGATAAAAAGATATCCAATCCGCATACCTCAAGCACCAATCTCATGCTATCTGAGTAAGCTCCCAAAGATAAAATAAGTCTATATGCATGTATGGGATTGCATTGTTCCGCACAGAACATTCCCCATGCTGTCGTGGCAGCATAGAAAACTACCCAAAGGACCTTTCTCGACTGGGCAATGATTATATCATGACCGGTCATTATATGGAACGCTATTTCCCAGAACATAAGATTCCTTATATTTCACTTTTGGACAGAATCGATACCGGCGTGGAATCCTCTGCCAACGATATTACTCCCTTCCGAGCCATCATGAACGACATATATGCTAAGGACATTTCCAAAAAATAAAAAGTGTAAAGCGGGATAAGCAGAAAAAGGACTGTTCATTGGCTGGAAACCTCCATACGGTTACAAATCCCATCCGGACACTACCAGCGAACTGATTATTGATGAAGATGCTGCACGCACCTATTGTAAAGAAAATCTTCGGGATGGCCTCATCATGAGACAGCTGCCGAAAGATAGCTGGCTCACTTAACGAAGAACACGTTCCCACATACGCTACCTATGCTGAATTTTCTGTAGGCAATCCAGGCCCCTACACCGGTCTTTGGAGCAGCCAACGCATCTCAGAGATACTTAACATCAGGAATATGGTTCAAGGCCGTATGGCAAACATCAGCTATAAATCCAAGAAATACATCAAATGTCCCCTGAACAATGGGTTGTTGTTCAGGGCACCCATGAACCGATTATCGATGAAGTCACTTTTCTGCAGGTTGCTCTTATAATCAATAGCAGAAACCACACACGGAGCAGAACATATGATTATCTGCTGAAGGGCTTGGTCTACTGTCACGAGTGTGAAGCACTTCTGACTGCCGTGAACCGTCCAAATACTGCTGGAGACATTCGTTTATTTTTTGTATGTCGAACGTATCAGCGCTTCACAAAAGCCCGTGTACGCATCTGCCATTCTATAAAAGAAGAGGCGAAGCTTTAGCTCTCAGGTGGGAGGATGTGGATCTGAAGAACAAGATGATCTTCATACCTCACTCTGCTTTATCAGACAGTGTGCAAGATTTCACTATTTCGAAAACCAAAAGCAAATCCAGTGTACGAACGCTCTTTCTTCCAGATTATGTAGCAGAAGGATTACAAGGACGCTGCAATCTGCTTATAACCAGGAGAAATGCTTTGGGGCAGAGATTCAGGAAAAAATGTTTATACTTTTCCCTAGTCTTCATCAGCAAGTTTATATGAATGAAATGAACAGTTAGTCCATGTTTGCATTCATAACAGCAAATGACTCCCCTCTTCAAAAAAGCAAACAAAAAACACGCGAAATCAAATGATTTCGGGTGTTATGGCGGAGAAGGAGGGATTTGTAACATTGTGGATGCACCAGTGTGCCCACTGGTGCCCAATATGCCACCGGCATATTGGATTTATATTTTCAAATTCCTCAAAGCAAAATAAAAGAGCAGATCCTTGTGGATCTGCTCTTTTATTTTGGCGGAGAAGGAGGGATTTGAACCCTC
>RCNI01000626.1_pt1 | contig 20974 bp, 26 predicted proteins | sample 2041151 | NCBI WGS metagenome assembly RCNI01 (sample SAMN09708214, study PRJNA481090) | feces metagenome | isolation source: feces | place: Antarctica: Albino Rookery | reverse complement strand
AATTATATCTTTGCAATGCTCATCTATAAATAGAAGGAGTTTCGAGACCCGGTTGCCTTGATGCATCTCGGGTCTTGCGCTTTTTATAGAGTCGTAGCAATCCTTTTCTTCATTTTCTTTAAAATAGCTTTCTTTCCATACTCTTTATTAAGATGATAGGCTGTTAAAAGGTAGAAAGCATCTGTCCTTTGTTGTTCCAAAACAATGACATTTACCATAAAAAGTAAATACCTGCATTGAGATCCAATACATATAAAACAAGAAAAGATTAAAATGAAAACGAACGAACCATACAACAACTTCTACAGAAAAACGCACGAACTGGAAAACGAACTGGCCACTCTTAAAGAAAAAGCAATCTCCGTACTCAAGAAATATCTTGATACCAGACAAAATAAAACGATTGACATTCACCTGAAAATGAATGAAATCAAAAAATCCTCCGCAGAGCCAATCTCCATCAAAAAAGCATATATCCTTCCTGACGGCGAAATCGGTCTTAAAAGCGACTCCGAAATCACATACAGATCGGAAGACTTCGATGCCTCAAACATCATCGGAGCATGTGCATCCATTGCCGAGAGCATATCTGAAACAGAAGAGGATTCATCTTCTGATGAAATTATCCGGATTCACCTTGTAAAGCTTGACTACGACATCAATTATACCGGACCAGAACACAAGGTCAAACCGTTCAAGTCAAAGGAGAAAGCCCAGATCTGCTTCGAAGAATTCAAAAGACAGGCAAAGGAAGCCCTATCTTTCAAATACAAAGACGAATTCGAGACGATGGAAGACACCGAAGATTCATACAGTATCCAAGCAAACAACTTTGACGAATGGGCCAGCGTCGAAATCAAGGAAGAGGAACCGATCTGACAACAATTACCTCGACCATCAAACATTCACAAACAAAATGCAAAATCCAATGACAAGAAACAAAATCATTCAATTCGTCAAAGATACATTCTTCAAAGCAGGACACAAGAAACATACAGAAGACATCACCATAAAGCATAGGGAGAGCTGTCTGTATCTGGCTGATGTAATCTACAAATACAACTCGATGCTTCCGAACGAACATCCATACGATAAACTTGCAGACGCACTCATCTGCGAAAAGGAAAAAAGCATCGAGATGAAATTCCTCGTTCCAAGAGATGGCGGCCACCCAATCATCGTGTTGAATTCAGCAGACTTCCCTATCCCTGCAAAATTTTCACTCCTGCTGGCCTATACATTGACAAAACTGACTGAACTTGACTTCTGGAACGACATCATCGAACACCAGCTTGAGAGACAAAAAACATTCCGTTAAACAACGGTCCCAAATCCATAATTTTGTGAGAGATGCACTCCCTGAGAAGGAAGTGCATCTTTTTTTATTCAATCCATATCCTATAAAAAAATCCAATACTGAAGCATCGCCTCGGAAATCACAAGTTCCACTCATCCGCAAGCTCCTTCGTTTCACTTCCATGTCCCTTACGGGGTGATTTCCTGATGTCGATGCTTATCTTTCTGTTAAATTCGGGAGAAACATAGTTTTCCCTCAATAAAATAAAGAAACAACAAAAAACCAATCAAATATGAAACCGCATCTCATTTCCTATGGAACTATCCTTTCTCCATCAGTGTACATGTCCACTCAAAAATCCTTGAAAAAAATGGAAACAGTCAGAGGCCTTGACTGGCTTTCCTTCTGGAACACCCATTGTGAAAGCATAAAACTGAGCGACTATCTCTACAGGGAATTCGGATGTGAAATCTTTGACGAAGACTTCTTCTCGTTCCTTTTCAATGAAATCCATAAAGACAGCGTATCTCAGGACAACATCATCATCGACGACGAGGCCGTCAAGAAATACATCCATAAGGTCGGCAAGGATAACATTATCAGAAAATACAAGAGTGAAGAGCGGTTCTGCAACAGCATCACCATCCTTGACATGGTAAACCATAAGACATATATCAAACATTTTCGTCCATGTACAACGATGAGACAGCTGGTCAAGGAAGGTCTCGTGAAAAAATATCTCAAAGAATGGGGCTTCGACCCATCTAAGGTCAAATGGCTGATCTCAAATGAAATCATCATCGACGAAAAAGTCAACCATATGAGAATAGATGAAGAAAAGTATTAAGAAATCTAAAAACAACAGATAAAATAAAGATAATCATAAAATTTCCTAAATTCGTAATCAGCAAAGAAAAGCCGCAATAAAATCAACAATATGACGCCAGAAGAATACAGAAGCCGCAAAAGAATAATAGAACTTCAGAAAAGTGTCGAATTACGCAATCTGAGCATCAAGTACATCGAAGAAAATGCGAAGTATAAACCAGGTGACATCATCACCGATGACTGCTCCATAATCCGCATTAATAAGCTCTGTTCTTTAAGTAAAACTGATGATGTCCCTGACATTGTCTATTACGGTGAGAAATTGAAGAAAGACCTCACTCCATATGAAAAAAGAGAATTCTGCTACATATATGAAAGATACGCAAAACAAATAAAAAATTATGATGACACCACAAGAGACAAGAAATAAGGCACAGGACTATTACAACACATTCCTTGATCTTTGGGCGCAGGGCGCAGGGCTTGAGTGGGCAGTATTAACTTGCCAGTATAGTAGTAAAGGGGAGATGTTCTACCATATTTCCATCAAATATAATGGGGAATGTTACAACCTCTTCATCTGCGAGAATGATTCACGCTTTGAAAATGAAAGGATGACCGAAATTATCAAGCAGATACAATCAAAAGTAAACAAATAAAAAGTTTTAAGATATGGAATTTAAAATAAGCATGGGTTGTCTTGCTGACCCAATCGAAAAGCAAGTGAAAGACCAGGGATTTGAAATTTCAGAGGAAGATGCAAAGATATTGCAGAGATATTATGATTCGATACTTCTACTTTATGTCAACAGCATCTTGAATGAAACAGAAACAAAGTCAGCACAAAAGAAATTGATGCCAAAAATAGTAAAGGCATTGAGAAAGCCAAAATCAAATAAGGAGGAAACGAAATGAAAAAATTTAACTTAAAAGAAGCCAAAGCCGGAAAACCTGTCTGTACAGAAAGCGGAGATAAGGTCAAAATAGTGGATTTCAATGCATATAAAGACTATCCGATAGAAGGACTCGTCACTTACAAGGACGGGAAAAAAGACATCAAACTATGGACTGAAGAAGGAATCGGATATAAAGAATCCCCTGACGAAAAGAATGACCTTATGATGGTATAACGAGAACAATCATAGGAAAAAATGATACAAGAAGTTATTATGTTTTTTTGTCGGTGTGATAACTGCGACAAAATACTCGATGATGAAGGAATTACCGCATGGGCACACGAAGATGATGCCGCAGAGGTTGCTGATGGCGAGGGCTGGAGAGAAGTTGATGGGAAATGGTATTGCCCGGAATGTTTCGCCAAGCTCTTTGACGAGGATGATGAAGGTAACATTACCTTGAAGTCCGAGGTGCTTGAGGCGATGAGGAGACCAAGATGTAGTAAGTGTCAGTTCTTTGGCTATGAATGTAAACGTAATCCTAAGCCAGAAGACGCTGCGTGTGATGAATACAAAGAATGGCCATTTTAAACGAAAAATGAAAAAAAGAAAACTGCTCAAAGAACATTTCAAGGACTATCAGAAAATCAACGGCCGAAAAAGCAGACAGAAAATCTGGTTCGATCTTTGTCTGTTTCGCCTCACGGGTGAATACAAGGCTACTCCATTCGGAGTATATTATGTTTACTACAGCATAAACAGATACAATCCTCTGATCTATCTCTTCATCATCCTGCTGTTCATCTTCTCCATCTTCCGTGGTGGAATCATCGATGTCGCAAAGGAAATCAAAACAGAATGGAAGATGAAGGAAAAACTCGAAATCCGGACCAGCATCTATGATAAGTACCTGGACAGGAAGGACAACGAAGAGAAGCCGTAGAACTCGACGGCCATCAATGCATGAAGGGCAGGACAAGCACGGTTCTGCACCTTTTCTTTAATCAGAAAAAGCATAACAAAACAACGGACCAGAAATGCACGAAAAACAGAGAAGATTCAGCTTCGGAAAGTACAAGGGAGAAACGATCTATACGATAATCTGCACCCATATCGGTTATGTGATGTGGTGTCTGAACAACATCAAGGGTTTTCAGCTGAACGCTACGGAACAGGCTCTATATGATGCCGTAGCCATATCGATCATAAAATGCGATGTCAAAATGACCTTCCCGTCCGATGAACTGAAGAGAAGCATCAAGGACAGGGACTCGCTTGACCAGCTGAAGACTCCATTCATGATGGACAGGATGGGATTCCTGACATACGGAGCATCTGAATCAGATAACCCTCTGACAGAAATCCTGTCGAAGATTCATCCTGACACCAGGATAATGCCGATCCCTGACATGCTGGGAAGCCTCATGACGATTCTCAACAAAGAAGCGCATCACCATGGAGAAGACTATTCCGGACTGGAACTCAACGATTTCTAAACAACGAAACCGAAACACATCACAAGCCCTCGCAGAAATGACAGAATCCGGCCAAAATGCCCCGATCCGCCTCGCTTTGGGGGATTGTGCGCCAACAAAAGGAATCGGTCGGAAACGGACGAAATAAGAGAAAACTGGAAAGTCCTCACGGACCACCCCACAAAATGAAGGAAAAATGAATATTCTGAAACTCAAGGAAAAGATCTTGAAAAGACTTGAAAAAGAAAAGGCGGTAGTAATCTACCCGACCTATGAGGACAATGAACTGTATCAGCTACTCATGGAAAAGGGACCGGAAGCCTATGACAGGAAAGTTACGGAACTCATGAATGAACTTCGCTCTGACGGCTCCGTATATCACCTCAAGACAGTGACGAACCCCAGAAAGGATAACATCATTCAGGAACTGCATCTCTTCTCCCGGCCATGTGACGAATTCCTCAGTCTCAACGCCTGGCTCGAGAGCAGATCCGAAAGGAAAATCGAATGGGACGACATATCCTACGATACAATCATCGGAAAAGACAGAACATTCCATACCGTAAGGCGTGAAAGCCTACTCTACGCACCGCAAAGATGCTGCGGAATACTCAGCCAGCTCATCGCCTACCATACACCGGGAGACGAGATCATCATCACCCCGAAAAGCCACTGTCAAAAGCATCTGAGAAAGGATCAGGAAGGAAACATGAAGGAAAACTGGACAGGCTACCGCGACCATTTCGTATCCGTCACAATCAGAGACATCGACCATAAGAAGAAAGCCGCCGTCAACATCTTCAGAAAGCAATCGCTGACGCTCTGCAGACCAAGAATCGAAAAAACAGAACAACGATGAACACATTATATCCACAATCGGAAACGGAAAGACTGAAACAGCTTTCCTCTCCGTTCTCTTACGCCACTAAAATAGTCCGAAGATTCAAGAATGAAGGAAGAACATACACCAGATATGACCTGTTTCTGGAAAAGAACATGCCGGAAGTCTTCAAGACCGTCTCTCCGGAACTCCAGAACGAATTCATGGAAGACATAATCAATAATGTAAGAAGAGGTATCGGAGTAGGCTGGGTAAACGCCATCCAATACTGCATCTCCGAAGATGACATGACCAAAGTCACATGGGAACTGGAAGTGATCGGAAAGCCATGCGATAAATTCAACAGGCTCGACAACTGGCTGAAGAAATATGGAAATGTAAATCTCAACCCTGAAGAAATCAGGATATTCGACACCACCGGCAGGAAAAATAACACCTTCAAATCCACCAGTTCCCCACTGTTCTTCATCCATGATCCAGACTACTGCGAGTATATACATTCCGAACTCCGCAAGGCAAGAACGACGAATGACACCATCGAAATCGAGAAGGATCTATGCATCATCAGGCCAAGTTTCAACAGCGAAGGTGGTACCTTTGATGAAGACGCAATCTGGCAAGGATATGAAGACCACAGCTACACACTCGTCGTCAAGAGTCCGACTGGAAGAACAAAAAAGAGAATCAAGATCAGCATGGCCAGTAACCTCATCAACAAAGGACTGCTGAAAACAAAAGACAAGAAATGCATCATGATGAAATTCATCCCCTGGACATAGAAGCAGAAAAGCCAGATGAAATTCCAAATGTAATATCAGCATAAAATCAAGACAGATGAAAACAATCTTCATAACAGGACTCCTGTATCCCAAATAAGGGCATACATGCTGCATGAAATCCGGTTGATAACCGAAAAAAGAGAACATTAAACAAAATTTGAAAACATTTGACACCAAAACTCAACTCAGGGGGCATTCCTAACGGTCTGTCCCCTTTCTTTTTCCATAAAAAACACACTGTCCCACCCGGAGGACCGTGTCACCCTGAAGATCACTTGGAAAAATATGGTTGCTTCATCGTCGCTTGGATCAAGCGGCGAACCATCAACCATTCAATCAGATTCGCTGCTGTTCTCTCAAGTGACATCAGGAACTTCTGTTCCGGCTGTGCTACGCATCAAGGAAAGCTCCATCTTCGCCCTCGTTGCACGAGGCCATCTCAGAATCTCCATTACAGACATCCTTGTCCTCCATCCCACCCCATTTCCTTCACAAAATCCGGATAAACACTCCTGAATCATCCACCAGAAACCAAGCCATCAAACCCAACAAGGGATATGATGAAATTATCCTGGAGAATCCCGGACAGGGCGGAAAAGAACAATCCTGCTTCCTTGTCCCAAGTCAATCGGGGGGGGGGTGTTCCCCCGTATCAATCGTCCGTATGAAAATGCCAAAACTACAAACCGTTCCGTTCCTCCACGGTTTCCCCCTCTTGGACCTAAAGGACCAAATTCGGGGGTGTAGTCCTCTCCCGACAGCATAAAGCATCCAGGGTTCCTATCCGGACCGTCGCCGGAAACCTCCGGTTTCAGTCGTGCTACGCATTGAAAGGTTAATGCCAGCAAGCCGTCCAATCGGCGGCACGCCGCCGGTAAGAGTGATGTTCTCACTCCGTTCGAACCTGGACTGGCTTGCATATCCCGGGAACACCATTCCCCCGTCATAAATCAAAGTGGCCGCCCTGTTGTCCGGAGCGACCACACCTTAACCAAATTATAAAATGAAAAAAGAAATGACTATGCCTCCAGCTTCTCGAAACGCCTCTTGAATTCCCTGGTCCGGAAATAACCGAGAATGATGCTTCTCTGGAAAGGTACCAGACGACAATGCTTCTTCAGAGCCACATCAACGACTCTGTCATACTCCGACTGGTTGAGATAAACCTTCTGACGAATACCTGCCTCCCTGTTCCTGACGATTTTTTCATGAATCGGGATGGAATCATTGGCGATATTGGAAAGAAGAATATCCCTCAATAACCTCGATCCGCTCTTGCCTTCACGAAGACCTATCAGAAGAAGCCTGTCATAGATGTCCTGCGACAGATTGATGGTGAAGAATCTCGTTCTCAAATCCTCCACACGATGCCTTCCCTTTCCATGCACCTCCTTCGGAGAAGGCTCAATGGAATTCTCCGGGTTTTTCTCTTCCGGAACATCAGGTCTATCATCCGAATCCTCTGCAGGAGAAGCCATCCCCATCATCTCAAGACTATCAATAGCCTTCTGCCTATTCTTCTCAAAATCCCCAAGGTAAATTCCCATATCAAAAGTGTTTTTCTCTTTGCAAAGATAAATCTTTTCAACGGATATACAAGCATGGAAATATAAGTGCATACGGATATAGAAATATCAAAACACACAGGTAGAAAAAGATAAAGATGTACGGATATAGAAATATGGTAAGATACAAAGATAAAAACATAAAAATACACAAGTATAAGCGCATAGAAACCCGAAAATACAAGAGTATAGAAAGATGAACATATAGATATATCATCAGCCTGAAATATGAGCATTCAGGCTAAGGAAATGATAATCATGTAAGTAATGAAAATATAATTTCGATATGTCATAACTGTATGAAAAACAAAACAAAAAGTGTTATTCTCTTGATTAAGCAAAAATGAAATCCTACATTTGTAAACAGTTTGAGGAGTACCCTAAACTCAATATAATAAAGGCAAGATGTGTGTTTGTACCACAACCTGACGGTTGCCGTCCAAACACATGCTTCGCCGCAGAAGCCAGAACTCCGTCCTGTCTTCCCTCCGGCTCAGCCATCTTGCTTTTTTGAGACGAGAAAAAGGACTTTTCTCTCTCAAAAAAGGTAACACTTCCCGGTAAACCGTGAAGTGAATTCCGATCCTCCGCAGTCGGATCGTCCCCTGCTGGGAGCAGAAAAAGGGAAAAGAAAAATGAAAGATTCAAGGAAAGATGAAAGAGAAGAAATACAGTTCAATGAAAGATTCCCCCCTTCAGGAAATCAGAAAGAAGAAGGAACTTTCAATCAGAGTAAGGCTGACACCAGAGGAAAACACCCTTCTTGAAACAATGATGGAAAAGGAGGAATGGGAGAACACCTCCGGTTTCATCCGTCATAAACTTTTTGGTCTGGATCCCGAAAAGACATTGAAAAGAAAGATGGCAAAAGGAGACCGGAAGGAAATTGAAATCTTCCTGAAGAACCTTCTTGAAAATTTCAACAGGAACCTGGTCTATTCCACTTTGCGATTCGAAAGACAGGTTGATGCCTTCCAAAAGGAAACGACGCAGGACAAGTCCAGGAAATATCAAAAATGGGCTTCCCTGCTGAGGGAATACTACCTGCGCTTCCATTCGGAATCTGAAACGATGATTGAAATGTACTTTGACATGCTGAAACCTCTCTGCAACATAACCGTTGAGAAAGTATCCCTTCTTGAAGGCAAGGAAAGAGACACCTTCCTGAAATGCATTCCACAGGACATTCTCGATATCTATGTCAAGGAAAACCCACAGGATTCTATTTCCCCTATGATGATGGAACACGCAAGAAGAGTAGAGGAATCAAAAAAGAAATCAAAATAGAACATATCATGGAAATCATAACCTTATCAGGTACAGTATCGGAAAACTGCGAAGTCAGGGAAGACAAGAAAGGAAACCCTTTCGTCACCTTCAGGGTCTATTGCAGTCATACGGGAAGAGACGGAACAGTGAAATATTCCTATTACAGGTGCTATACATACAACATGCTTTTCTCTGATCTCAAACAGGGCGATCTCGTCTTCCTATCAGGAGATCTGGAAATCAATTTCAACATTGACAAGAACGGCAAGGTTTGGCTGAACAATGATGTCTTCGTAAAACAGATAACAAAAGGAATCGTCCAATGAATGTAATACTTACAACGATCAGTTTCAAGGAAATACTTGAATACTATGCCATCTTCAATCTGATATGCTATCCATTCTTCCTCTATGCAACGATAAAGATATATAAATCTCCCGGCGTTGCCGGAAGCATAGACAGAATGCTTGACAGAATCCTCTTTAAAAAAGGAAAGGACAATGAAAAGGATGAAAGCATTGGCCAGAATGAAGAAAAGATGGAAAATACATCCAAATGCCCGGTCCTCTTCATCCGTCCATCAGACAGCTTTCAATGTGTACTCAATCCTGTCCAGCTCAGCAACATGGGAGGCACTATAAGATGGAACAGCTCAAATCCATTTGTCGGAAACATCAATGAAAGCACTGGTATTTTTCATGCCGAAAGAATAGGGACGACAATCATTGACTGTTCTGGGAAAAGCCTCTATGAAATCCATGTCATCGAAATGGAAAGCGAAGACTGGTTCGCCAGTTCCGATTATAAGGAACTTGTCAAAGAAAGGAAGGATAACCTCAATCTTCCCGAATCACAGGAAATCGGAACAACGATAACGAACAGACGACTTCTCCGTCCATCAGGTACAAAAGTTCTGGAACATGACAGTTCAGGCAATCTGTTGAGATTCATATATATCATGAAACCAAACAAGAAAACCCTTGAGATCATCATGAAGAGAATGTCGAACAGAATGAAACTCATCTCCGAGAAAGAATCAGATTCCTTGAACTGGATTCATATAAATGAAAACAAGCAGGTCGATTATATCGCCTTCCTCATGAAATCAATTAACGAAAACATCCTTTTCGGTGTCGGAGTGAGCTGGATAGATAAAGGAACGGAAGAAAATTTCATCAACAACCCCCAGATGACGCTGTTCTCCTTCAGAAGTCTTCTCGACAGCCAGGATATTCCGAAAAGAATCGAGACAAAACCGATGCAATCAATCCAGCGTACGGAAAAGAAAGAAATCCAGGATACAATGGAAACGACAACTGAAGATAAGATAATGCAGCCGGAACCATCACGGACTATCTCATCTGAAAAAAAGGAAGCCGATTCGGAACCATCTGACAGTACTCCTGAAGAATATGAAACACCAGAAGACATAGACATGTCTGACATTCCAGATAATGATGAAATCGAACCGGACGATGACATCGACATCGATGATTCTGACATGGAAAACGCATACGACAATGACTAAAGGAAAAACAATACCCTCAAAAAAATGAACAAGATACTATTTTTAGACACACTTACGACGGGTATGAACCCTCAAAGATGTGCAATCTATGCCATCGGAGGTATCATCTGCGAAGATTCAGCGCAAGGAACAAACGAGATCAGGCGATTCGAACTTCACATCAAGCCCTATGACGGAGCCCGGATCTATGAAAATTCCCTCTGGATAGGCAACATGACACGCACGAGGCTTGTCCATTTCCCAAAGGAAGAAGATGCGCTCAAGGATTTGATATCCCTGCTCAATGAACAGGTCAAGCTTACAAATCCATACGACAAGATCTACCTGTCCGGTTTCAATGCCTCCTCCTTCGATCTGCCCTTCCTGAAGGAAATGTTTGAAAGAAACGGCAACAGAAACTTCTTCAACTATTTCCATATGCAGACACTCGACATCATGAACATTGCCGCATTCGCTCTCATGAATGAAAGGAACCGGATGCCGGACTTCCACCTGCACACGGCAGCAAGATACCTCGGTGTCATCAATGAAATCGGAGAACAGTACAACTGCCTCTACAATGCAGAAACCTGTCTCAAGATGTTCCGTGTCCTGAAGGAGCGCTTTCACATCGGAATAGGAGGAGAGGAGAAACCGGCAGCAGACATTTTCAGAAACACAAAAATCTAAAGGATATAACCATGATTGTCAAGATACAGCCACCATGCGGAAAGATATCTCCAACCATCGCATACAACGAAAGAAAGGCCACAGGAAAGGAAGGGGTTCACGAAGGAGAAGACCTTGTCGAAGACATTCTCAACAATGAAAAAGGACATATCGTCGCAACAAGGAATGTTCCGGACGGCTCCGACCTTGAAGAGGAAATAGACCGTCTTCGCATAAAGAACATGAAGCAGATACGAGGAAGAAAACTGAACAACTACATCTTCCACATGTCCATCAATCCAGGAGAAGACGACGCACCGATGACGGAATCAGAGCTCGTCTCCTTCGTTGACGAGCTGATGGAAAGACTGGGATATTCCGATGTCCCCTACCGAATCTACAAGCATACAGACATCGAAAGGGCACACTATCATGTCGTCGCCTCAAGAATCGGACAGGACGGTAAGAAGATTCCTGACTCCTTCGAGAACAGAAATGCGATGAGCATATCGACAGAACTCGGGAAAAAATACGGCTTCGTCATCGGACGCCCAGAAAACGAAAAAGAGGCCGTTTTCGAGACTCTTGACACAGAAACACACAATCTTGCTCCGGATGAGGGAACTCCTCAGGGAGGCCAGATAAACATGCAAGATGAGCCGGAGGAAAGAAAGGACACGAAGTTTCAACCAGGTGGATACAAAAAACTCTCATATCCTCCTTTCGACATCAATTCCTCCGTACCCGTGGTAAAGCAATACTGCAACATGCATGCAGAGACGATGCAGTGGGCCTTCACCACAATTCAGCAATACAAGGAAATCATGAGAAACCGTTTCAATGTTGAAGTGGAAGTAACCGACCATGGCATCACCTACGCGGGACTTGACGCAGAAGGACACAGAAACACCACCCCTCTTGATCAAGCAACAGTAGGAATAGATTCCCTCAGCGAGATTGAAAGGAAATGCACATCCGTCAACATAAAGAAACATATAAGGCAGAAAGAAAGGCTTGAAACCGTCGTCCTTGCCGCATCAGAAGAGGCGAAATCCTGGAAGGACTTCTCAGGAAGACTGAAAAAGAAAGGAATCAATGTCATACTTCACAAGAATGTCAATGACAATATTTTCGGAGTAACCTGGCTCGACAGAGCAACACGGCATGCCTGGAAAGGAAGCGATACCAGAATCGACTCCACCTGGATCAAGACACTCATAAATGAGAAGGGATGGCACGTCGAGGCAAAGGAAAATGCCAGACCTGTAACCGGAAAAGGAAAGAGTACAACGAAACGACTCACACACTCCGGTGCAGCCCTCAAGAACAGGGACAACCGGGAAAGCAGAATCCAGGACAGCATCAACAAGATAAGATCCGCTTATGTCAATACCCCAGGCAATTCAACACAGGACAACCAGAAGGACGACATATACGAAGACGAGACAGAAAAGATCATGAACCCAAAAATAATATAAGAAATGGCACAGAACAAGGAAAAGAACGATGGACTCTCGATGTCTCTCATGGTCTTTGCCATGGTGCTCATTCTGATGTCCTGCTACTGGCTCGGGGCCAGCATAATAGACAGATTCATACCGTCAAAAGAATTCAAGGAAATCCTTCATGAAGTATTCATCCTCTATAAGGATTACTTCATGTATCCTTTCAAGATAAAGGCATTCGCCTTCATACTCATCGTATGCTCTGCCGTATTCAAGACAGGCAAGAGAATTGATTCCAGCTGGAAATCCCTCTTCATTCACGCAAGCATAGCAACTGCACTTTATTTCATTCCCACGTACAGAATAACGGCATCCACGCCAATGAAAATGATATGCTATATGCTGACGACCTTCACGGGAATGGGAATGGTCACATACTATTACGGACTGATGTTCCGAAAGATGAAAAGCGTGGACCAGGACACCTCCGACGTCGGCTTCAAGCAGAACGATGAACTCATCACGACGAAAGATTCTATAAACATTCCATACGAATACTACTACAGACATAAAAAGCACAAGGGATGGATCAACTGCATCAATCCATATCGTGCCTCCATGATTCTCGGATCTCCGGGTTCCGGAAAATCCTTCGCCATCTACAACGCATTCATCGAGCAGTGCATCAGAAAGAACTTCACGATGTTTCTCTATGACTACAAATTCCCCGATCTCACGGACAGGGTAATTACGGAGATCGCATATCAGACCAAATACGAAGGACTCTGGAAGAAAGGCATGCCGGTAAAACCACATCTCTATATCATCAACTTCGATGATCCGATGAAATCAAACCGATGCAATCCAATCCATCATTCATACATCACGGACCCTGCAGACACCTCTGAAATCGCAGATCTGGTCTTCAAGAACATCAACAAAGGTTCCGAGGGAAAAGGATTCGACTTCTTCAACGAATCAGCAAAGGTCTTCCTTGATGCCCTCATATGGTTTCTCGCCAACTATGATCCGGATGCAGAATATGATGAAGACGGTAATGTGACAGGCTCCTACACCGACTACAAGAACAAAGGAAAATACTGCACTTTCCCTCATGTCATCGAACTCATGGCATATAACTACATGAAGACCTTCCAGATACTTCAGTTCACCAAAGGTCTTGAGGCCAAAATCTCCCCTTTCTCCAGCGCACTTGAAGGAGGTGCAATGGAGCAGCTTCAGGGACAGATCGCATCCGCACAGATCCCTATGGGTAAATTCGTCTCTCCAGCCCTCTACTGGGTAATGACAGGAGATGACTTCACGCTTGACATCAACAATCCTGAAGATCCGAAAATCGTATGTATGGGCAACAATCCGGACCGTCAGTCAATCTACGGCACCACCCTGGCCCTCTATACTTCCAGGATGTTCAAGCTCATCAATCATAAGCATAAACTGAAAAGTGTAGTGCTGCTCGATGAACTCCCGACCATCTTCATCAAGGGACTGGATAACCTCATCGCAACGGCTCGGTCCAACAAGGTCGCCATTGCACTGGGGGCCCAGGACAAGAGTCAGTTGAGACGAGACTACGGCGACAAGGAAGCGGAAGTAATCATGACTACTGTCGGTAATGTGTTTTCCGGTTCTGTCGAAGGAAGAACAGCTGAAGACATATCAAAGAGCTTCGGAAAGGAACAGAAAAAGAAGGTAAGCATCACCACAGGAGATGATTCTGATTCCTCACAGACAAGTTACCAACTCGAGGACCTTCTTCCTGCAAGCAAGATCATGGACATGACACAAGGAACCTTCTGCGGATGGGTAAAAGATAATTTCGGACAGACCATCGAGATGAAGAAATTCTATGGAGCCATCACGGTTGATGTCAACAGAAACAAAAAACTCGATACATGCGAACAACATGTCCCGATCATCACAAAAATGTTCGGCGACTATATCCCGGAAATACCGGAAACTGATGCAAAAAGACTATCGAAAATCTTCCCGGATATGGCCAACAATCCTGAGGCCCTCAAGAAGCAATACATAAACGAACTGGTGAGAGACAAGGTCAACGAAAACTTCAAGGCAATCAAGGAAGATGTCAGAAGAATCGTAGAAACCGAATACGAAAGGACAAAACCGTTCGCAAAAAGGTATAAGGCAGAAAGAGAAATGGAAGAGGACGATGAAGATTAAGGATAAGATAGAAACTCAAACAATATCAATCATGAAAAAAGCAAATATCTGGCATCTTGATAAACTGACAAAAATTGAGAATCAGGAACTCTCGGAAGTGCAGGATAGAAAACTGATGATGCTCCTTGAAGACATTGATCCCTCATATTACAACGGCATCTCATTCTCTGAAAACGGGAATTTCCTCAGCGACATCGAAATCGGGAATGGAATCATAACCGTCAATGTTTCAACGGAAGACAGCCCGATGGGCATACAGAAAAGGTTCATTGATCTTGATGAACACACAAGAATTAATCTCATCAATTCCCTGCACAGAGAGATCGACAGAAAGATAACAGAAGAAAACGAATAAAGGAGTACTGGATATGGCATATAAAGTAATCATAGCGGAAAAACCATCCGTAGCAAGCTCCATCGCACACATGATCGGAGCGGAAACCCCACATCGCAAAGGTCCATGTGGATATCTGGAAGGCAACGGCTATCGTGTAACCTGGGCTTTCGGACACCTCGTCACACTTCAGACACCGGAAGAGATGGGATTCTCCTACGAGACACTCCCCACCTTCCCGACAGAGTGGAAAACAAAGATAAAAGGAAAGAAAGGAGAGGACGGCCAAATGACGAACGACCCCATGGTCGAGACACAGATGAAGACCATCGAGACACTGTTCAATGGCGCATCGGAAATCATAGTAGCCACCGATGCCGGGCGTGAAGGTGAACTCATCTTCCGCTATATCTATGAATATCTGAACTGCACGACCCCATTCAAGAGGTTATGGATATCATCACTCACGGATGAAGCCATAAGAAATGGAATGAAGGACCTTCAGCCAGGACAGAATTACGACAACCTTTCCAATGCCGCACATGCAAGAAGCCAAGCCGACTGGCTTGTCGGCTACAACGCCTCCAAATCCCTCCGGCTGAGTACTGGATTCAAGGGAAGACTCTCATTGGGAAGGGTTCAGACCCCTACCCTCGGAATGATATGCGAGAGATTCGAACAGAACAGGGATTTCAAACCACAACCATACTGGCAGATTCAGATAGCCACCATATCACAGGGAATCAACTTCAATGTACTGTCAGAAGAAAAATACATTTCCTCTCTGGTAGCAGACATGAACTACAGGACGGTCCAGTCCTCAAAGATGATGATAGTCGAAAAGGTAGAGAAGAAACGAACGACGACCAGACCTCCTTTTCTATATGATCTGACTGCACTTCAAAGAGCCGCCAACAGCAAATATGGCCTAACGGCCGACATTACACTCAAGACGGCACAGTCACTCTATGAAAAGAAATATCTCTCCTATCCAAGAACAGGTTCACGATATATACCGGAAGATGTCTATAAGACGCTTCCAACCCTCATCGCAAAGTTCACCAACCATGACCGTTTCGGTAATGCAGCATTGAACCTGTCCGGGAAAAAACTATGCAGAAAAAGCGTGAATGACTCGAAAGTCACGGATCACCACGCACTTCTTCCAACAGGAACGGTACCGACAGGACTAACGGATACAGAAAAGAAGATATTCGACATGGTATGCGGCCGTATGCTTGAAGCGTTCGGAGAAGACTATATCGCCGATGTTACCAATGCTACATTCCTTGTTACAGACATCCGTTTCAAGGCACATGGAAGCATACCAGTATATATGGGCTGGAAAGCAGTGTACGGCTCCGTAATCGACGAGGAGAATCAGAACAATGAAGAAGATCCTGATGCTACACTGCCGGAACTCAATGAAGGAGAACTTCTATGCATAAAGGATTCAAAGCTCCTTGAGAAAAAGACCAAACCGCTACCCATCTATACAGATTCATCACTTCTCGGAGAAATGGAAACCTGCGGAAAGAAGATTGACGATGAGGAGATGCGGGAAGCGATGAAAGATATAGGACTCGGAACTCCTGCGACACGAGCAGCCACGATCGAGGGACTGATCCTTCATAAATATGTCACCCGTGAAGGGAAAAAACTCATTCCGACCGATTTCGGACTTCAGATATGGCACATGGTAAAGGGAAGAAAAATCGCAGATGTCCAGACAACAGGTGAATGGGAAAGAGATCTCCGTCATGTCGAGGAGGGGACCATGAATGTCCTTCGTTTCAACGATGACATCAAGAGATTCACGCTGGACATCATCGAAGACATAAAGGCTAACAGCGGTTCCCTTGAAGACATCACATTCCAGAACGAACCGAAAAGAACCTGTCCATGCTGCGGCAAGACAATGAAGAACCAACGCTATTCAATCAGTTGCGAATGCGGCTACAGAGTACCTCGTGAAGTGGCGAAGAAGAAACTTCCTGATAAATCCATCGAGAAACTTTGTCAAGGACAGAAAACCGGACTGATCAAGGGATTCACCAGCAAGGCAGGAAAAAAGTTCGATGCCTGTCTCGTGCCGGATATCCAGGAAAAGAAGATATCCTTCTCATTCGGAGAACCGTCATCGAAAATCGAAGGACTGCTCTGTCCGTTCTGCGGAAAGGAAATGGCCGATACTGGAAACAGACTCACATCTGACTGTGGATTCATCTTCTGGAAAACAGTATGCAAACGCAAACTGACGGAAAAGGAAATCAAGACCATTCTATCCGGTAAAAAAGTCCACCTGACGAAACTGATAAGCAAAACAGGCAAGGAATTCAGTTGTGACTACATTCTCAACATGCAGACAAAAAGCACTGACATGTCAAATTTTGGAAAATAATATCCTGAACGAACATGGGAAAAGAAACGGCGAAAACAAGAACAAGAAGATGGAAGAAGGAAAATCTCTACGAGCTTTTCCGCTTTCTTGAAAACATCTACGGAGGCGAGATAGATCTACATGACTTCTCATCAAGAACCGGCATATCCTATGCCAACGCCTCAAGCATCTTCCTGAAAGATGACATGAAACTCAGCAGGGTTGAATCCATCGCAAGAGCGTATGGATATGAACTCAAGCTGTTTTTCCCGGTCATCGGCTTCTCGCTGAACAGTAACTGGAATAAGTCCCAGATAGCAGAAAAATATCCGAATGCAGGAAATCTGACAGGACTTATCCAGTACATGTCGGACAGAAATATAACTATGAACTACATGTCACAAAGAATACATCATTCAATCAGTGTCCTGAAACGGTCGGCACTTTCAGGAGACATATTCCTGTCAATTCTCTATGAGATAATAAACAACCTCAAGATAAATGTCATCTGGGACTTCCAGAAAATAAATAAATAAAAAATCAAGATCATGCAATTCAAAAAAAAGAACAGAAAAGAAAGAACACCTGAAGAAAAGGTAAGAAGAGGACTGATAGCGTTGATGATAGTCGCCATAATCTATATCATGGCTCTATTCATGCCACTTCCATCATTGGAAAAAGAAATGAATGAATCAGAAACAGGAATCGAACAACTGATGAATTCACAGCTTGATTCAGTCCTGGCAGCAAATGGATTCAAACACTACACCGATATGGAAACCTGTAAAATCGAACATCTTGAATTCTTTCCGAGAACGGAAGCCGAAGATACTATCGATATTCTGGAAACGAGAATCCGATACCTTGAAAACAACATGAACAGCGCCAACGAGAGTATGAGGACCCGTTATAATCTGGCCCAAAAAAAACTGAAGACACTCCAGGAACAGCACGAATCTTTCTTGGCCGATTCTTCAAATATCAAGGAAATCTCCTGCAGGCGCATCAGATTCACAGTCTCTGATACCATAAAATTGACATGTTTCCAGAACATCGCCAAAGGACAGAAGGAATCATATCTTACGAACATCATAACAATGGAATAATAAAAGCATTCATGAAAACAATGACCTTTTTCAACGAGAAGGGAGGAGTAGGAAAATCCACCTTCGCCACCCTTTATGCCTCATGGCTACATTCACATGAAAAGAAAGTTGCCGTAATAGACTACGATCTTCGACTGGAAGAATATCGAAATGCAGAAGTTGCATATATGAAAGAGCACGACATCCCCTATAAAGAATCTCTTGAAAATGCCTGGAAAATAATCACGGCAGACAGGCATGCGATCATCAAACTGAACCGTCAAAGTCTTCCAGGATACCATACATGGACCAAAGAAATTCTGAAGAGAACACTCAAGGACTACGATGTCGTAATCTTCGACCTTCCTGGAACAATGGACATGAGCGGTCCTCTCCAGCTTCTGACAAAACCCGACCTGATCGGTCTGGTCGTCGTTCCTTTCGACCGAGACTCCACGACAATGCAGACAACCGCCTATACCATCCATACATTGCTGCAACCGAACGGTTTCAATGTGATCTCATTTCTCAACCAGGTGCAGTCATACATCAACAAGGAAGTGTACTGGAACATCATGGATACATTCAAAGATTTCAAAATAAGGATCCTCCCGGACATGATCGCATATTCAGAACGCATGAAGAAAATCGGAGAATATTCATCAGTAAGAAGCACTCTTTTCTATCCGGACTGGAATCAGGACTGCTTCAAAGGAACAAGAGACATGGGCCTTGAAAACCTGTTCATCGACATCACAAAGGAACTGAAAAAAATACCGGCTTTCAAGGATACTGATGAACCTGATCTTTCATTCATCGATACCCTTGAAAAGGGAACGACAACGCAGGATCTGAACAGACAACTCGTAGGTACGATGTTCCCAGAATATGAACTGGAAATGCCAAAGGAAATGGAAAAACACTACAAGAAAAACAGATAATCTCTCAAAATTATAATCCATGATATCAGAATGCATCAACATCATCATTGCACTTGCCATGACGCTTCTTACATTGGGAACAATCATGGGAGGACTTCATATCTTCCTGAAACAATCATCCATCAACAGAAAAGAAAGGACTCATATCACTCAAGAAGACAACAAGGAGAAAAAAGACAAGATAAGATGTGAACTCAATGATATCATGGGTTATGATTTCATCGAAATCAAAGACTGTACTGAAAGATCTATCATTGAAGAAAAACAGAAAAAAGAACCAGAAAGAGATTATCCACCTGTTCCCCCATCTGCGCCGAGCATTATCGACAGCATTGGCAACGGAAGCACATCGTGCATCGTAACTGTCACAAGTCAAGAAAATGACGACGAAGATATCAACCCGGCATACAACGAAGAATTAATAGATCCTGACCCAAACAAATACGGCGATGCAGATATCCAGGGAAAAGACCTCAAGGAATTCATGGAAAACGATGACCTCGGTCTTCCGTCACGGAATGTTACGACAGACCAAGACGACAGCATGCTTCCGACAATCGAATTCAATGAACTCGATATGGAAGGAATCGTAGAAAAATCGACGGAAACTGACGAGAACAAAACTCATGAACTCAATTTCACTGATGATGACGATATTGGAGACATTCAGGAAAAAGCATGGAATGATAATGACGGTACAAAGCCGAAGGACATCGACGATGAAGCAGAAATCGTGAAACAATGTAATGTTAATTATCTTCCCGATTCCGATGAAATGACCAAAGAAGAAATGATGGAAGAAAAAGAATTCGTGAACGAACACATGAACTTCATTGACAGAGCATACGGAAAAGATTTCAAGGTTCCAGATGAATTACTGGAAAAACTAAACCGTCTTGCTTTCTATAGCTCACAGGAGTCGTGAACTACCGCTAAACTAAAGATTTAGCGGTTTCGGAGACACAGACAAAACGCAGCCGAAAGTCTTTGCGAACAAAACCTTCTGCTCATCAGTCGGATAGATTCTATATTTGTAGGCACGCAACATCCAACAAATATAGGTAAAGGCAGGAAGCAAAAGAACTCCCTGCCTTCATTTCAAACCAATAGACATCATCTCAATTCCTGAAATTCTTCCAACCATCCCTGAGAGGCATATTGCGTGAGTTCTTTCTGGCAGAAATTAATAATAGCCATTCCAGCCTCATTTTCAGACAACAACGGATTCATCAAGACAATGCAAGATTCATAACGCTGCAAACTCTCACCCTCATTAAACCGAAGTCCAACTCCAAAATGGTCATCCCAGACAGTAATCTGGGACCCATTTCTTTCTATTCTATAATCCATAAGAAGATACAAAAATCATTTCTGATACCATTTCCAAAGAGGAACAATATTAATAATCTCTCCATCAATTTCAATCGAGGCCTCTTCATTCCATGTAATGACCGTTAA
>RCNI01000623.1_pt1 | contig 21041 bp, 43 predicted proteins | sample 2041151 | NCBI WGS metagenome assembly RCNI01 (sample SAMN09708214, study PRJNA481090) | feces metagenome | isolation source: feces | place: Antarctica: Albino Rookery | reverse complement strand
GTATTGACCACAAAAGAAGCTGCAAAACTATTAAAGCATCCTGACAGAGTGCTTGTGTTGACTGCTTTGTCTTACGTCAATCTTACAGACCGCGAACTACAAACACTTGTTCTGCGTCACATGAGAGGTCACACGCAAGAATACGTAGCTGAGCAGTTAGAGTGCAGCGTGAACAGTATACAGAATTGGGAAAAGGCAGCATTAAATAAATGTTGCGCAGTATGGGAAAAATTTGATATCTTAGTAAAAGCTACTCAGTAATGGGTGGCTTTTATTTTTTTGATTTTTCCTATTGACATTTCAAATAATTGTTATATAATTATAATATAGAAAGGTGGTGAGACTATGGAAAAGGTATTGAACTTCAAGGTGCAAGATGAACTGTACAAGAATGTCAAGCAAAAGGCGGTAGATATGAATATTAGCATGGGTGCTCTTGCAAGGATTGCACTAACCGAATACTTATCAAACAACAAAAAGGAGAATGAGCAATGAATAATTTGCAGGTAATCAACGGAGTAAATTGTTACGAAGAAAACGGGACAGCATATCTACGGCTAGAAGATGTAGCAAGAGGTCTTGGCTTTACCACCGTTGCCACAAGTGGCAACGAGGTTGTACGTTGGTCTCGCGTTCGGAAATATCTTTCCGAATTTGGGTGCATCGACACAAGTGTCGACGGTTACATTCCTGAGAACATTTTTTATCGACTTGCGATGAAAGCGAAGAATGAGACAGCAGAACGCTTTCAGGCTTTGGTGGCTGACGAGATTATACCGTCTATCCGTAAGCACGGTGGATATATTGCCGGGCAGGAAAACCTAACCAGTGAGCAAATACTAGCAAATGCTGTATTGCTTGCGCAAAGTGTAATTGCTGAAAAAGACAATCTAATCAAACAGCAAGAGCAAATGCTAGCAGAGTATGAACCAAAAGTCACATATCATGACTTGATTTTGCAAACGCCCGACTTGCTAAGTGTAAGCCAGATTGCAAAGGACTATGGAAAAAGCGCACAATGGCTTAATGAAAAACTAAAAGAATTTGGCGTACAGTACAAGCAAGGTGGTGTGTGGTTGTTAAGACAGGAACACGCTAGTTTCGGATACACTAAGTCAAAGACCGGTGTATATAATGATAATGGCGGAAATGCACACTCAAAGTTGCACACTTACTGGACACAAAAAGGCAGACTGTTTATCTATGATTTGCTTAAACAACATGGATATTTGCCGCTCATTGAACAAGTTTAAAAATATAGCTGGTTAGTAGCAAAGGAGCGTAATTGTAATGAATAATTTAACGATCATCAACAACAATGGCACACAGGTAATCGACAGCCGCGAAGTGGCTGAGATGGTGAGGAAGCGGCACGATCATTTAATCCGTGACATCAAAAAATATTGCGAAATCATCAATGAAAGTAGAGTCCCCAACTTTGGGGAGTCCGATTTCTTTATCGAATCAACCTATCAAAATGCCCAAAACAAAACACAACCTTGTTACCTACTCACAAAAAAAGGTTGCGACATGGTTGCAAATAAGATGACTGGTGAAAAGGGGGTTTTATTTACAGCGGCATATGTTACCGCTTTCGAGCAGATGCGGGAAGCATTACAGCCAAAACTTCCACAAACATATCTTGAAGCCTTGGAAGCACTTGTGCAAAGCGAAAAGGTGAAGCAGGAACAAGCAAAGCAGCTTGAAGCGCAAAAGCCTAAGGTGGACTTCTTTGACGCTGTGGCAGAGAGCAAGACAGCTATTGAAATGGGTGCGGTTGCAAAGGTGTTAGGCATTAAAGGAATGGGACGTAACAATTTGTTCCAGTTTCTGCGTGAACGTAAAGTCCTGATGGATTCAAATATTCCTTTTCAAACCTATGTTGATAGAGGTTACTTCCGGGTAATCGAAACAAAATACACTAAGCCGAATGGAGATACAGCAATAAATATTAAAACACTGGTATATCAGAAAGGCGTGGATTTCATTCGGAAGATGGTTGAGCAAGTTATGGATACAGAGGAGGAATGAAAATGGAAAAGTTGAAGCCTTGCAGATGTTGCGGGAAAACCCCGGTTTTATTTTCTGTTGATGGCTCGAAACCGGGGTATTTATTGTCGTGCAACGATGAAGATTGTGAGGGATTTATTGCTGTGGATGATGTATTTGATACAGTTGAAGAAGCTATAAAAGCATGGAATGAAAGAGAGGATGCATAATGAACGCTTTTGAAATGTTGCATGAGTACGGGAGAATGTGCCAAAAACAGAGGGTATGCGCTACTTGCCCTTTAAATGAGTTAAAGAGCAACAAGTACTGTGATTGCCAAGAATGTTTAATGGAATGCCCAGAAAAAGCAGCGGAAATTATTGAAAAATGGTCAAAAGAGCACCCACAAAAAACACGGTTGCAGGATTTTTTGGAGAAGTATCCTAATGCACCGATTGGAATTTGCCCACAAGCTTGTTGTGTGAATTTAGGTTATATAAAAACGTGTCCGGGAACAGACTGCGAGGAGTGCTGGAACAAACCAATAGATGAATGAGGTGTTACTATGATTTGCCCAAAATGCAAAAGCAGTAATGTAAGTGTACAGGTGGTTACAAAAACAGATTTGGTTACAAAAAACAGAAGTTTTGTGTGGTGGTTTTTTCTTGGTTGGTGGTGGATTCCATTCAAGTGGGCTTTCTTTACAATACCCGCTTTAATTTTAAAATTGTTCCGCCCTGCAAGATACAAAACAAAAACAATCACACAAGCAAAATGTGTTTGTCAAAATTGCGGACATTGCTGGAACGCATAAGAAAAAAGCAAGGGTTATCCCTTGCTTTTATGCTTTATACTGGTCGTGAAGATTCTTAATCCAAGCTCTGTACCCTTGTTGCCGTTCGTGCACATGCGCCCATACCTTAGACAGTACGCCATAACAATCATGCTTTTCTGCTTTCATTTTTTCCATCATTTTGTTGACTGATGCAGTTAGGCTGTCAGCGTGTGACATTTCCTGTGCCGACATGGATAGCCGGGTGTCTGCAATGGACTTGTCAACGGTTTTAAGTCGCATAGCGTCCTTGACATAGCCCTTAGAGCCGTCAAGCTCGTCATAGACTTCCATCATGCTATCGATGATATCGTTAACAATGTCGTAATCTTCCATGTGCATCATTTCGTGCCGATATTCTTCCATGGATTATGCCCCCTTGCTTCTGCCCGGTACTGGTGCAGGAGCTAGAATTCGCGGAAACTGGACGTTAGCGCGTGGTAGGCAACGGCACGGAGCACAGTACATAAAAGACACGGTATCAGCCCCGTAAATCAGGTCGATATACTGTCGGGCTTTAATCTTGCCGTAACAAGACTGCAATTGGTCAGAGTACAGGAACGACAGAGCACCATAAGCGTCCTGCATACGGTTTTGTAATACATTGATTTTCTCACCGTTTACAGATACAACGACTTTAATCGGAATAGTGATATTATCCGGCGGGTTCTGGGCAAAGCACACGCGGATATGCTGACCATGGCGTAGTTCCATGTCAGGGATTGTCAGAGTCAAAATATCAACACTTGATTCGATTGATGTGGTTCTAACGGTTTTTATGCAATTGTACATTTTGATTTCTCCTTTCAAAAGAAAAGCAGCGGGGCGCAAGCTCCGCTGCAATAATCACGCCGAAGCGGAACAATTAGAATCCGTTACCGCAGCCGCCGCACGGGTTATAACCGCAGTAAGGATTAGGTACCTGATACGCCGGAATAGCGCAAGGACGCAACTGGTTAATGAGGTAAGCGTTCTGGTCACACTGGCTAGCTTTGAGCTGAAGATCAGAAACCTTATCACGCAAAGCCTGCATTTCATTCTGCTGAATCAGTGCGCGAGTTGCTTCGCCCTCCGCGTGAATGCCTGCCGCCAAGTCTTTAACGGCAAGTTGGGTATTGCAGCAACAATCTGCAATCTGACCCTGCAGAGCGCGACCTTCATTCATGACACTGTTGTTCAATGCATAGAAGCCTTGACACAATCCATCAGTAACGCCGTTGATCTGACCTGACAGAGCGTTGAAGTGCTGGTTACTCAGGATTTCATAGGAAACTGCGTCCTGTCGGTTGCCACCGAAGCCGCCGCCACCGTTCATAATGAACAAGAACAGCAGAATGACCCACCAAGCGCCACCGCCACCGAATCCATCCATGCCGCCACCGTTTTCGGTTGCTGCACGAATGTCAGAAAGACTATAACCTTCCATTTTTTATTCTCCTTTCGGAAGTGTATTTATAAACCGTCGTTTCAACGGCTTATTTCAGGAAATTTTGCAAGTTCATCGCTTGCTGTTTCAAGGACTCGAAAGTCTCTTTGGACATCTGACCAGACTGTAAAAGTTGCTCGACCTGTGCCTTTGCGCTGTCTGGTGTAATACCCTTTGCGAACTGCTGAAACTGCTGCAACATCTGCAAGGGGTTATTTTGATTTACTGGTTGACTCTGTGCTGCCTGTGGACTTACTGTCCTGCTGTTTAGCATCTGCAGAATGGGATTCATCGAACATCGTCTCCAATCTTGTCAATCGCTCATTAAAAGCGTTGTAATCTGGTTCTGGCTGCGGCTGATACTGTGTAATCTGATAAGGGGTACAAGTCTTATAACCTGCTCCATCAGTCGTTGCAAGCCATACAATAGGCTGCGACTCGTCTAAAAGCATGATCGAACTGTTGGGCGGTAACTGGAAGGCTTCAGCCCCGTTCCTGCCATTTACCCGTGTGATTTGATATGGGTTTACTTGCGGCATTTGAGCCGCCTGCATTGCGTTAAGTCGGTCAAGATAAGGGTTACCTGTTTGGTACTGCCCGGACATTATCATAGATGGCTGGGTCATGTAATTGCCGTACATGCAATAATCCTCCTTTTTACCCTAATACTTCTGCGACGTGTTCTTTAATGTTTAGATACGCTTCGAGGTCATCTTGTTTGCCTGCTTCAAGATGGTCGTTTACAATCCTCTGAGCGCAACACTTTAGATATCCAAGCTTTTCCAAACGTTCAACATAATTCATTTTTGTCACGTCCTTTCGATAATTTTATTATACGTTTTATTCAGGTTTTATCCAACCAAACAAAAGCACAAAATAGATACAAAAAAGCCGCCCTATTTAGAGCGGCTGTCTTTTCCGTTTTGGTATTAAAATTGGAAGTGTTTGTTACTAAAAAGGCACATCCGACGACGAATCATCCAATTCTGTAAAAGTGTCGGGCTGTTCGTGCTTTGTTTCGTGTGACGTCTCTTTTTTTGCTGCAACAAAGTCAAATCCTCTAACTTGCACTTCGTACGATGCTCTATTTTTCCCGTCCTTGTCCTGCCATCTGCGTGTTTCCAAAGTCCCATGGACAAGTATCATATCGCCCTTTGCGAAAAACTTAGACACATTTTCAGCCTCCTTCCCCCAGAATACACAGGGGATAAAGTCGGTAGGATACGCGCCACTGTTATCCTTCCTGCTGCGCTGTACCGCCAAATTGACAGTCATTACAGCGGTGTTGCTGGGTGTATATCTTAATTCCAAGTCCTGTGATAATCTACCTTGTAAAATTACGTTGTTCAGCATATTTATTCACTCCATTTTCGGTAGTATAGTTTTTGCTCGTCCCAGTCTGGGTATTTTGACTGAAGATATTTTTTAATTTCCTCACCCATTTCTTCGCGCGCTATCGACTGGTCATATGCTCTGTGACAGTCCCAGCACAGCGTCACGACGTTCTGTTCAATCCCTAGCCCTCCTTGCCCTCTGCTAATGTAGTGCGCGTTAGGCGCGCCGTATGGCGAACCGCAGAGGATGCAGCGGTGGTTATCGCGTTCATACACAATATCTTTTGTGCGCTTTGTGATTGCTAATGCTTTTGTACGCTGGTTCATTCCCATCTCTCCTTTAATAGCGCCAATTTATCAGGCGGTAATGTCTCAATGTCAAGTTGTTTGCACTCTTGTACAATCAGGTCTATAAGTCGGCTCATTTGCTTGGTGTCGTATACGCTCGACCCATAGTACGATTTAATGTTGACAAAATCAATGTTGTCGTTACATCTGCCTATATTCTCCGCAATCCAGCCCGCCCCGTTTGACTGCCAATGTCTTATATATTGTTCCGCGGCGTCATAACGTATCTGCACAATATAACTGTTGCCGCCTACATCTTTGATTATATCCCGATACACTTCGCGCGCAGGCACTCCTGTGCATGATGATATTTTATCGATCAGCACCCAAGCCAACGCATTAGCGTCAAGGCTACGCTTTTTACGATACTCTTTAAGGTCTGCCTGATATACTTTCCCCAGCTTTGCAGTGCGGACGAATTGCCGCGCCGCTGCTGGGTTATCAACTTTAAGGCACAAATGCCCATCTACGTATTTTGCACTGTCAAATTTAAGGCTAAGCATTATTTTCACCGTTCTTTATTTCCAGTAAATGCTTAATAACATCATTTACTGCATACTGATTTTCAAGTCGTTCTTGATCGTACAACTTTGCGTATTCTTTCCTAGCCACATCAACATTTCCGCTGTTGATTTCCAAAAGCAGTTTTTTAACCCGGCTCAGACTTTTTTCGAACTGTTCTCGCTGGAATGCTTTTTCCATTTCCTTTTGTTTTTCTGCTTCTGCGATTTTCCGTTGCTCTTCTTGTGCGTCAAGTTCAGCGGATGAAATTTTGTCTGGGTCTTCTCCGGTTGGTATCGCGAACGTTCGCAACAGTGCATATTTAAAGGCATATGTCATAGCCTTCCCAGCGCCTTTGTCTTGCGTATCTGCGCCGTCACCAGATGATACAACAAAGATATAGTCATCTGGGTTGTCGATGTTCTGGAGTCTGTATGTCGTATCGACAGATGTAATCTGTCCAACCCGTTCCCGGTGTTGCTCAACCGGGAATATTACAAGTCCCTCCTCCACCATTGCATTGCGGACTGCTGTTGTTACTTTTTCTTCGCTGATTGCTTTGTACTTGGTGGCTTTGAATTCCACCTTGTCATCTTTACACAGATATTTTACCTTTTGCATTACCGCGTTCATCCGCTGGAACACGTTTCTTGTGTCTTTTGTTTCCATTATGATTCCTCCTTTAGCCGTTTTAAATCCTCTATTACGTCATCAATAGTACAATGTGTTTCTCTGCCTTCCCCCCATTCTTTCCGGTATGCAACTCCATTTTCCTCAAGGTAAAAAAAGTACATATATTCAAACCCCGGTTCATCAAAACTCCAACCATTCGGACAAACTTGGATGCCACAACAACCTATTTGCCCACTAAACTGGAAACTTACAGCCGGTTTATCTCCTGTAAGTTCTTTTCGGGTCTCTGTCGGGTTCAGTTCTGTACACAAACGCAAAATTTCGATGATTTTATCTTTCATAGTAGTCCGCCTTTCTGTGTTTGCGCAGGTACTCTCTCCCACACTCGTCACACACTGCGTCACCGTGGATATCATAATATTCCACCCCCGCTGGTATCTCGTACCCGCACATACAGCACACATCAGCAATAATACGCGTATCCTCTGGCGGTTCTAGCTGTGCATCTGGGCACCCTGTTCGGTAATCAATCATCTTTATTTCCCTCCTTATACTCCAATCTTTTTCGCACACTGCTGTACAGTGTCTGGGATTTTACCTTTATTTCTCAGAACGATTGTTTTCACTGCTGCTTTAACGTTTTTTTGCATAATACTCTGTCTTTTTGCCCGATAATTCATGTTTTAATCCTCCTCTACTTCTTCCAGATACTCAAACTGCAACATTGCTGTTTCTGCTGCTGAAAAGTAAGCATTTTTTGCTTTTTCAGGTAATGTGCAGTTTTCAATGTTCATTTTCCAGACCTGCAAACTTCCAGCAAAACTTTCATGACGCACAAAAATTTCTTTGTTTTTTAGCATCCAAAACTGTATAAGGCTGTCTGTATCACCAAGACCGGAGACAGAAAACAGCTCCTTGAAATACCCAAATTCGCACTTGCAAAAATCATCAAAACTGCAAAGTTTTCCAAATGTGTTATTCTCCAGAAATACGCACTCGTCTGCAAAAGACTCGAAATTAGCAAAAGTACATTTCTGTTCAAACCCACAGCCCTTTTCGAACAAACTACTGTTTGCGAATGTACATTTTTCCCCGAACTTGCATAATCTTCCAAACGCTTGGCGCTCTCCAAAAGAACACATTTCGCAAAATTCGCAACGAGACCCGAACGTACTCTTTCGAGCGAATGTGCAACCAAAGCCAAACGAACAAGCATCCTCAAACCTACAAGCCTGAGCAAATGTGCATTCGTCGCTAAAACAACATGCGTTTCCAAAGTTGCAGTATCTAGCGAACGAACACCGCAAGGAGAAATATGCGCAGTCACAGAACCCACACGATTCTCCGAACTGGCATCCGATACCAAAACGGCATCCGAATCCAAAGCTACAGCACTCGCCGAATGATGTATAATCACCAAATACAGAATACGCATCAAATTCACATCGTGCTGGGAATGTATCAATCTGGCTGTAGTCACCTGCTGGACAATGCTTTGTGCCATATGCGTCAACTGGGATTGCATTAAACTCTGCTACTGTAATCTTCGTCATAATGATTTACTCCTTTATCAATCAAGTTTGTTATAAAACATGTTATGATAAAGCATATTATTGTGTGCGTCTGGTTATGTCTGTTAAAACAAAAGAGCCAAAATAATCGCGTCCCAAATGAATACTGCCATACCAATGGCATATGCCATAATCATCTGTATGCTTTTCTTCTTGCGCTTGTGTTTTACTCCTTGTATATTACACATCATTTTTCACTTCCTCACTTCCAGCACTCATCAATCTCTTTAGTTCGCTCTCGGTCACTCTTGGATGCCCATTGATACGGATTATATTAAGTTGCCCTGTGTCAATCCATCGGTACAATGTCCTGCGTGTAATTGCCAACTTACTTGCGACATCTTGTAGTCTGTAACATTGCTCCATTTTGTTTCACCCCCTTTGCATGTTTATATCTTACACCTGTTTACACGCAATGTCAACCCCCTTCACGAAAAAAACTTTTTCTAGTTATCGTTGCGTTACGCGCGCGTATATGATATAATATAGTCACACCACAAATGGTGTCATACATGATTTACCTCCTTAAATGTTCTCATCTTCTTTCGTGAAATCCCCTGTCCAATAGGTCGGGGGATTTTTCATGCTCTTTTTTAATTTTTGTGCTTGACATTCCTTTCTTTTGGCGGTATAATATCCGTAGAAAGGAAGTGAGCAAATGAAACACACGATGTATTTCCAAGAAGACTTCTGGGAGCGTCTAGAAGAAGAATCTAAGAAACTTGGACTATCCAAAAGCGCATACATCACAATGACACTACTCACACTATGGCATGATAAGGAGAACAAACAATGAATAAGATTCAGGTATTCGAGAACAAGGACTTTGGTAGCATCCGAACAGTAGAGATTGACGGTGAGCCGTGGTTTGTGGGTAAGGATGTAGCAACTGCGCTAGGGTACATTGAAACAGCAAAAGCAATCCGCACGCACGTTGATGCAGAGGATAAAGGGGTGTCCGAAATGGACACCCCCGGCGGAAAGCAACAATTAACCATCATCAACGAATCAGGATTATACAGTCTGATAATGAACAGCAAACTACCAACCGCCAAGCAGTTCAAACACTGGGTAACAAGCAAAGTATTACCCAGCATCCGCAAACACGGCGCATACATGACAGACCAGAAAGCGTATGACATTACACATAACCCCGAATCCCTTGCGGATCTGCTTTTGCAGGCTGGTGAGCAGTTGAAGCAAAAAGAGCTTATCATCCGGGAGATGAAACCAAAGGCTTTGTTTGCTGATGCTGTGGCAACATCTAAAGCATCAATTCTTGTGTTTGACCTTGCTAAAATTCTCCGTCAAAACGGTGTTGACATTGGTGGAAAACGTATGTTCGACTGGTTACGCGAAAACGGGTATTTGGTCAAACGTAAGGGTAGTGACTGGAACATGCCAACACAGCGCAGCATGGATATGGGCTTATTCGAGATAAAAGAAACTACACATACTCATGCTGACGGACACATATCAATCACCAAAACTCCAAAGGTCACAGGTAAGGGTCAGATCTATTTTATCAATAAGTTTTGTATCTAGTAACTGTTACAATAATCACTTCCCGCTCTAATCGAGCGGGATTTTTTTATTTTCCCTATTGACACAGTTATGTTGATATGGTATTATAATTACATCACATAGATACTAACTTATTCGGAGGTAATCACCATGTACGAACTGTTTGCAAAGATTAAGGAATCCTATAACGCTAGCACACTCAATAATAACAAGTTCAGCAAACTGCTTAAAAGAATCAAATGGGACTATGAGTTTTATGCTGATGGTGAATTTTATTTTGTCAAAGGTGATTTCACGTTCACTACACCGTCACTCAATCCGTTTCAAATGGATTGGAAACCGTCCGCAATGTTTGGCGGATGCTCATTCAGTTTTTGATATTCTAAGCCGTCCTTAATTGGGCGGCTTTTTTATTGCTTCTGACGGCTAAACTTTCAGCCGTCCTCTTACCGCAAATGAGACCATAAAATTTTTTCAAATAACTATTGACAACCGTTGTAAACCATGGTACAATAATTACATCAAAGAGAGACACACCGGATGACATGGAGGGAATTAAAATGTTCGCACTGAAAGAAAACATCGTACCACACTTTGCAGTTATCGTAAGCGTAGATCACGGCACAGACGTCAACCCTAAAGTACAGGCTTGTTATTCTCTGGCACAGAAAATGATGCTTGATAACGAACCTACGTTCGATGTCACAGAAGAAGAAGCTAAAATTCTCCGCGGTGCTGAAATAAATCTTGGGCTTGACTCTGATGACTTACACCTTTGTGTATGTCTCAACCTGCATAGTGTATCATTTAGCCGATATGGCAGAGATACAGTTATTGACTACATGGCAGACCTCACTAAGAACCACTTTTTTTACGCTATGCGCGAAACCGGAAAGATGTAATACTAATCAGCTGACCTATCGGCTATACGGGGAGGAAAGAGGATATCGCATGAAAAGAAATATCGAAGTATGGGCAGATTACGATGCAAACGGTCGCTGGTGCCTCAATATCAAAAAAACAAAAGGCAGTTTCACACTAAGCGAAATATCAGAAGTTGCCAAAGAGTGGGAGAATGATTTTTATCTTTTGCTTCTCGACGCGTTTCACGACGACGAAGAACAATTTGGACAAACGCGACAGGGAGATTTTGTTAGGCTGTATCGTACTGATTTGTTTTATGAGGAAGGCGAGCACTGAAAGGGGATGATAGAATGTACACAATTAAAGAAGTAGCCGCAATGTTCCGTGTATCGCGGCAAAGCATTAACAACTGGATGCGACAGGGTAAGATCAAATACATCAAACTGGGGAAAGCAGTAAGAATCCCTGAGGAAGAAGTCGAAAGACTAAAGAGAGGGGAATAGACTAGGCAATTACAAAGCTTTCACTTGACGCGCTTTGCACAATGATGTATAATATAGATAAAGGAGATGATACAGTGTATACAAAAAAAGACGTATGCGAAATTTTCCAAGTATCGCTAGGAACGGTCAACAACTGGATTAAGCGCGGCAGACTGAAAGTCGTAAAGATTGACCGCTCTGTAAGAATCGCGCCAGAAGAAATTGAACGATTGAAGAAAGGCGGCTAAGCAATGGCTGAAAACAAAAAATACTACTATCTAAAACTGAAAGAAAATTTCTTCGATAGCGATGAAATGGTTATTTTGGAAAGCATGCCCGACGGTTATCTGTATTCAAATATTCTGCTTAAATTATACCTGCGAAGCTTGAAGAACGATGGTAAGTTGATGTTTAACGACCGTATACCGTTCAATTCTGCGATGCTTGCGAGCGTTACACGACACAGCGTTGGAGTGATTGAAAAGTCAATGCAGATCTTCCGCGAACTTGGACTTATAGAAATACTTGACAATGGTGCTATTTACATGAGCGACATTCAAAATTTTATCGGGAAAAGTAGCACAGAAGCAGACCGCAAAAGAAGTTACAGGGACAGAATCGAATCTGAAAGGCTGGGACATTTGTCCTTGAATTGTCCAGACAAAAATCCACCAGAGATAGAGATAGAGAAAGAGATAGAGAAAGAGATAAGAGATAAGAGTAAGAGTAAGAGTAAAGATATAAATACTTCGTATTGTCATTATCCTACGGATAATTCCAATACTCAGTCTACCGCGTGCGCGGATGTCGGGAAGAAAAGGACGCCAAGAAAATCTTACTCAGAAAAGTTTGAAAAGTTCTGGGCAGCCTATCCGAAGAAGAAAGCCAAAGGAGACGCAGAAAAGGCATTTAACAAACTAAAGCCTGATGACGAACTGTTAGAGACAATCCTAAAGGCTCTAGAGTGGCAGAGATCGTCAAAGGACTGGACAAAGGACAATGGGCAGTATATCCCTAACCCTGCAACGTATCTCAACGGCAGACGGTGGGAAGATGAGCAAGGGACGGAAGTAACTAGCCCGGAAACATACAGCAAAGACAAGTACGCTGGTGATTTTAGTGACATCAGCCTTTAGGAGGAACACACATGGACATGATTACAAACTTTTGTTCGAATATCCCGCAGCCGGATATCAGCGACAGCACAGGCGATTACGTCAAGGACAACGTTGTTTACTGCGGCAAATGCCATACACCGCGTCAGGTATACATCGACATAGGCGGGGCGCGTATGGTGAGAAACTGCCTTTGTAAATGCCGAATGGAAGCATACAACAACGACGTTGCGGCGTTTGAAGCAAGAAAGGCAGAGTACGCACAGAACCAGAGAGCCCGCGCAGCAATTAAAAACCGAACGTACGAGCGGTGGACGTTTGACCAAGATGACGGAAAAGAACCCAAAATGGCAAAAGTACGCAAGTACGCAGAGAACTTTGACCAAGCATTGCAAAACAACATCGGGCTACTCTTGTGGGGAGATGTTGGAACGGGAAAGACTTATGCAGCGGCTAGCGTTGTAAATTATCTTGTAGCGCACGGATACAGGTGCTACATGACCACGTTTACCGAATTGGCAAACACAATCACAGGGCTACGCGGAGATGAAAAAAATGAGTTCATCCGATCGCTAAATGCGTTCCACCTCTTGGTGATTGACGATTTAGGGGCAGAACGGCAAAGCGAATACATGCAAGAGATGGTGTATCAGGTGATTGACAGCAGATACCGAGCAGGGAAACCTGTTATCATTACGACAAACCTTACAGCGCAGGAGATTACAAACCCAAGAGACACATCACTAGCCCGCATCTACAGCCGTGTTACTGAGATGGCAATACTCATGCAGTTTACGCACCAGCGCAGACCAGACAAAGCAGCAAAAAAACTATCAGACCTTGCGGAGATGTTGTTGGATGACTGATAACACGTATGAGAGCCCGAGTATTGCATTTGAACAGTTTGGGGTATGAGATTATACCTGCGAAAAATAGAATGCGATACAGAGCATCTCAGAGCAAAATACAAACGCCTCGAAATCGAGGGGGTTAAACCGAAAGGAGCGGAACATGTGAAGATTACAATACGCGGCACAATGCCAAACCTTAACGACTACATCACAGCAGAGAGAACAAACCGCTACAAGGCAGCGGCGATGAAGAAGCAAGCAGAGAGCCTTGTAATGCACGCAGCGAGGTCTCTGGGTAAATGGCAGGCAGACAAACCAGTATACATGATCTATCGCTGGTACGAGCCAAACCGCAGGCGCGACAAAGACAACATAAGCAGCTTTGGGCGCAAGGTCATACAAGATGCGCTGGTCAAGGCTAAGATATTGCGTAACGATGGTTGGCAGGACATCATAGGGTTTGAAGATAAATTCTATATTGATGCCAAAAAGCCTAGAATTGAGGTCGAAATCATAGAGGAGGATTTGACATGATTGAAATGAATAAATATGCAAAAGAGGTGAGCGCATGAAATATAATCACAAGGAAGAATGGGAGGCAAATGAATTTGCGTGCGAATTGTTGATGCCTAGAAAAGAATTTATTGATTTTTGCAAAAATGAAGCAAAAAAAAGCGATACGAATACAATAGATGTTAATAAAGTTGCAGAACATTTTAGGGTTTCTACTCAAGCTGCAATTATACGCGGACAAATTTTCGGTTTATGGAGGTAAATGGCATATGGGAAAATATGCAGAGTTGGTCGGAAAGAAAGTAAGGTTTGTACCTTGTAATAGAATAAAGGAACAAGGGAAAGTGTTTGTGACTGGAAAGGTTGTTGGGATCGGAAAGCAAGAAAGATTCATGGTTGTCGAATATCCGACAAAATCAGGCAGAACCCTAAAAGAGTGCTTGTGGTTGCCGTTTTGCGCAAAGTTTGTTGTGAAGTGAGGTGATAAGGAATGAAAACACCGTGTGAAAGCTGTGAAAAACTTGTAGATGGCGAATGCACAAACAACAAAGGTTTTAGAGATTGCGAAAGGTACAAGTGTTGGTTTCGGATGAAATGGGCAGAGATTGGGAGATTATGGAGGGGTCTTTAATGTACAGAGATACTTTGTGCTGGAGTTGCGCCAACGCTTGCGGTGGATGCGAGTGGTCGCAGAAAAAAGCTAAACCTGTGCCGGGCTGGACGGCAGAAAAAACAAAAATAAGGCTAGACAAAGGCAAAACAATGGACAGCTATTTTGTGACTGAGTGCCCAAAGTATAGACCGGATGGGAGCGAAAAGCTAAAGCAACGTAAAAAATCAGCCAGAAAAGTGACAGATGATGAAATAGATTATATTTTGCAAGAGAGAGACAAAGGGAGGACTTACGTGGAAATCGGCAGAAAACTCGATTTACCAAAAGAGACAGTGCGTGACAACTATATTAGGCATAAAACAAGAAAAACGTTAGAAAATATGCAATAAATGTTTAACAGGGGCTAAATCGCCCCTGTTATTGTTGCGTTTTGAGATATATTATGGTATAATATAGAGTGTAGAATAAGAAGAATGTAAAGGGGTCGAAATCGACTCCTTTAGGAAGAATGACGATACTGGACGAAAAAAATAGGGCGGTGACAAATGAAAGTAAATGTACTTGGAACTGAATACGAAATTGTTATGCAGCCGCAAGATGTGCAAGACCCAAAGCTGGAAGACACGTATGGTTATACAGAACCATGGAGCAAGCGCATTGTAATTGATGATTTCCACCCGGATGCGAAAACCGTGGATAACTCAGAAGGCTTCAAAAAGAAAGTACTGCGACACGAGATTACACACGCGTTTTTGCACGAAAGCGGACTGCGAGAAAGTTCGTGGGGAGACAATGAAGAAATTGTTGATTGGATTGCACATCAAGGACTTAAATTATACAAGGCTTGGAAAGATGCAAACGCGACATAAAAAATCCCGCTCGATTGAGCGGGAAATATCAGATCAGAACATGAGGGTCAACACCGAGCGCATCAGCAATAGCTAACAGGTTTTTGGCTGTCATATTGCCAGTGACAAAATCGCCACGCTCAAAGCGCTGTATCTGTCTTATATTGATAGAGGATAATGACGCAAGTTGTTTTTGCGTCATCCCTCTACTTAACCTTACGTCTTTGATTGTCATGTGCACCTCTTAATATACCGGATTGTGTTTAGCAAGCTCGAACACTTCTCCGTACTTCTCGGCGTATGCATTACAGTAGGTGCGGAAGAACGAAGTTGCATTATCGTAAAAGTCCAAATCCTCGACTTGCGCATACAGTTCGGGGTCGCTAGACATGAGAGCGTTAGCAGCATCAAAGTGGATAAAGTCGCCATGCTCATTACACACGCGGACGTTACCGTTATAATCGATTAGGTCGCCGTTGCTTGTTACTCTAGCAATGATGCAATCTACGTCGTTGATATCGCCGAAATGTGTTTTGATAATGTTTGTCATGATGTTAATCTCCTTTGTTGTTTGGTATGGTTATATTATACGACGTTAACGTCGCAATGTCAATAGGGAAAATAAAAAAATAAATTATTTTTTAGGGGGTGATGCTGTGGCAAGCGGACAGAAAAGAACAATAATTCCGGGCGAAAATAACAGTGGGGACAAAACGGAAACTGCAATACAAGAAACGATAAAGGGTTTTGTGGCTAACCACATTAAAGAACAGGTTTTTGATGGTTTTTACGAGCAGTGCGAAAACACGACCGAAGAATATGTTGATATGCTTAAAGCCCGAGAGTATACTTGGGGAATGGCTGTTGTTGGTAATGTGCCGAGAGCGATATGCAAAAAGGTTTGCGAGATTTACATGCAAAAAAATGTAAGATTTGCTTTGCAGTGTAATAGGCTTAGGTTTTGCAGTTATAGGGATAAATTGATACCCAAAGATTGCAGGCTTATTTGGTGTACCATATATGACACCAATGGAATTGCTGCAATTGTACCAATGGTGACAAATATAGAGGAAATGTGTCATGGCGAAAAGGCTGACTGATAAACAGAAAAAGAAAATAATTGCAGAGTACGCAGAAAACGGCAGTTACAACCTAACCGGTAAAAAATGCGGAGTATCAGATAAGACTGTAAAGCGGGTTGTAGACGCGAACCCAGACTTTTCGAGGGTTGTCGAGGAGAAAAAAAAGCAAAATACAGTTGATATACTAGAGTATATGGACAGCAAACGTGATATTGTATGCTCTATTATTGGGAAAGGGCTGTCAATCCTCAACGATGATGAGAAGCTGGCAACAGCAACACCGGCACAGATCACAACAGCGTTAGGGACTTTGATTGATAAGTTTACGGCAACCGGGACTATAGGGACAAGCCGGGAAGATGACCCGTTAAGCAAAAGCCTCGCGGAACTAGCAAAGAAAGGTCTAAAATCTGATGATAAGTGAAAAACAACAAAGAATATTGGCTTTCCCGTACTCAGATTATGACGTGCTTATATGTGACGGTGCTGTGCGCTCAGGCAAAACGTCAATCATGATGGTTGCTTTTGTTGATTGGGCTATGCGGTGTTTTAACGGCTGTCGTTTTGGAGTATGTGGGAAAACGGTTGATAGCGCAACTAAAAATATAGTTGTACCGTATACTCAAATGTCATACGCAAACAAGCGCTACTCAATTAAGTTCAGACGTGCAGAAAAGATACTGGAAGTCAGACATGGCAAGACAGTGAATATATTTGAGGTGTTTGGAGGTAAAGATGAAGCGTCGGCGGCTCTAATACAGGGCAGAACACTTGCAGGCGTGTTGCTTGACGAGGTTGTGCTTATGCCTGAATCGTTTGTACAGCAAGCCCTTGCACGTTGTTCGGTCGATGGTGCTCGTGTTTGGTTTTCTTGCAACCCGGGCAGTCCAAAGCATTGGTTTTACACAGATTGGATATGCAAGGCGAAAGAAAAGAACGCGCTGTATCTGCATTTCGCAATGACCGACAATCCAAGTTTATCAGAAAAGACACTGCAAAAATACAAGACGTACTATGATGGAGTTTTCTATCAGCGGTACATACAAGGTTTGTGGGTAGTTGCTGACGGTTTAGTATATTCGATGTTTGTTGAAGACAAAAACACGTTTGATGATCCTCCGTTTATTGATGATTATGGAAAACTACGAGCGGGAGCAGAGGCGTATATATCTATTGACTACGGCATCATGAACCCCTTTGCAGCTCAGTTGTGGGTGATATACAAAGGATGCGCGTACTGCTGGCGCGAATACTATTATAGTGGAAGAGACACTAAGCGGCAGCGCACAGACGAAGAACATTATACAGAGGTGGATAAACTAGCAGGAGATATTCCTATAGAAGCGATCATTATCGACCCGTCTGCTACATCGTTTAAGGCAACGGTAAACAGACACGGCAAATACGTCTGCAAAAACGGTAACAATGATGTTATTGCTGGCATAGGTACAATGTCTGCTTTACTCAAAGCAGGAATGGTCAAGGCACACACGGGATGCAAAGACTTTCTGGACGAGATACAGCTTTATAGTTGGGACTCAGACGCGGTGGAAGATGCCGTGATTAAAGAAAACGACCACGCATGCGACGCAGCGCGTTATTTTGCACACACTATATTAAGACACGAATTTGACTGGATGGATTGGAAAGGCGGTGAATAATGAGCTGGATACAAAACATATTCCTAGCGCTTGCGAAACGATTCGGTCTGGAATTACAGCAGAAGCCAGCAATGGTTGACGATTACAGCAAAGCGATCTCTTTGACCGCTGTTATATCTCACCGAGTAGCCACGCTGACAATGCAGGATAGCACTTTCGCGGCGAACGGAACGGGAGCGCGGGCAAGATATATGGACGAATTTGTTCAGTCGTTTGCAGGCGGTTTGATGGACGTTGCGGCAGAGGTTGCTCTTGGAACGGGTGATTGCTTGATTAAGCCATACACTGACGGTAAAAGAATTGGTTTGGATATCATCAAAAACGATGATTTCGTTGTGTGTGACAGCATCGGGGACTATATCAAGTCTTGTATCATCAAAACAGGGGAAATCAAGACTAATGACGGAGAAGTGTATGAGCGGTACGAGGTACAAACCATCAGAGAGAATGAAAACGCAAGCACATTGGAGATCAATACAATAGCGTATAAGAACGGCGCAGAAGTCCCGCTCGAATCAGTCGAAGCATGGGCAAATATTCCAGCTGTGCAATATATCCCAAACGTGAATTTTATGTTATTCGGGCGTTACAAGTGCCCGGCAGTCAACAGACAAAACATTAATGGCGTAAATGGCGTTAAAATCACTTATGGCTTGGATAGTATAATCAAAGATGCACTTGACGCGTATAAGCGATTTAACAGCGAATACAAAGCAAAAGAGACTTTTATTTTTGCTGACAAAACATTATTCACGCGCGATAAGGACGGCGTCGTGAGACTGCCAGACGGGAAAGATAAACTATTCTTAAAAGTGCGTGGACAGGATGACGGAGCACTCATTCAAGAATATTCCCCTGCTATTCGTTCCACTGAGTTGCAAACTGGAATTGATGTAAATTTCAAGATGATTGAACTTATGGCTGGCTTGTCAAATGGAGTATTAACACCACCAAGTACGTCTTTTGCAACTGCGACAGAAATGCGTGCGGCTTTAATGGCTACGTTCGCATTTATGACACGTTTCCGCCGCATAATTGACGCAGGAAACAGACAACTACTTGAAGCTGTAAACGTAATTGCTAACTATAACAACCTTGCGCCGATTGGAGAATGGGAGTATACTTCTGATTGGTCAACCGGATACTTGGAACAAGTCACAGAACAGTATAACCGCCTGCTTACCTCTCACGGCATCGGTGCGGTATCTACTGCCGAAGTCAGAGCGTGGGTAATGGACGAGGATTTGCAGACCGCTGAACAGGAAGTTGACAAGATTGCAGAGCAAACGGGCGCAGACCTGATGAACGAAGCAGAACGAGAGACAGAACCACCACCGGACGGAGGTTGACAAATGGAAAATATGTCAATAGACAAGGAAACCGCTTTGCATATTGCGCATGCGGTGTTTATGGATATGTCGAGCGATGATGAAGTCGCAATTATGATGTGTGGAAGAAACAGCGGATTGAATGGCAACCCAAGAACGAACTGTAAGAGATGTGAAAAATACGCCGCTTGCTATTACGCTGCTCTGCTTGAAGAAATTGCACAAGGGCGTTTTTTGGGGCTGAATGTGGTAGACAAAACAGAAAGTAATGAGTAAACTTCTTTCAGAAGAATGGCTTACTGCTCTGCCTGAACCGATAGTTGCACACTTTGAGGCGCTCAATGATTACGTTGTAAAACGTATTTGCAAGCGCATAAAAACAATCGGAGAACTATCAACGGCAGACCTAGACCAACTGAAAACAGCGGTCGAGTATGCAGGTGCAGACATGAAAGCCATTGAAAAAGAAATTAAAAAGACCGCCGGAATGGTTGACACGGAAATCGACAGTATGTATGAAAAAGTCGCTGCTGAAAATGTGGCGTATGCAAATACATTCTATGAGTTTCGCGGAAAGGAAAAGTTGATTGCAAGTTCCGGGTATGTTCAAAAACTAGTAAAAGCAGCCGGGGATCGAACCAAGGGAGAGTTTAGAAACTTCTCCGATACTCACACGATAGGTTTTCGACTTAATGGTAAAACCGTTCCGTTGGGTGCGTCATACATCAGTGTTATAGATCGGGCAATACTGTTTGCGCAGTCCGGTGTGACTGATTACCATACGGCGGTCAGGTCGGTTGCAAAAGACCTTGCAGGCTCAGGCTTGCGCCGTATTGACTTTGAGAGCGGTTATAACAGACGTTTGGACAGTCAAGCGCGTATGAATATACTAGAGGGAGTGAGACAACTTAATGCGGAGATATTGGAGCAGGCGGGAGATGAATTTGGCGCAGATGGCGTTGAAATATCGGCACACGCCTTATGCGCGCCCGACCATATCGACATACAAGGCATGCAGTACACTAAAAAAGAGTACGAGGATTTGCAAGCAAGGCTTGTAAGAAAAATCGGAACGCTAAACTGTCATCACTTTGCGACGCCTATAATCGTTGGAGTATCAGAGCCGACACACAGCAAAAAAGAACTTGCGAGCCTGAGACAACGATCACAAGAAAAGGTTGAATACAATGGAAACAAATATACACGCTATGAGGCGTCTCAGGAACAACGCAAACGAGAGACCGCTATAAGATACGCTAAAGACCGTCGCGACGCTCTAATGGCGGCGGGAGACGAAACAGGGGCAAAGGAAGCAGACCGAAAAGCCCGGAAGATGGCGGCAGAGTATAGGCGGTTTAGTGAATCAGTAGGACTATCACCAAAGCCAAAAAGATTAAGGTGATTTCTAAAGGGGTCGATTTCGACCCGTTTAAAAAATTTGACCGCCCCGAAGTCGCAAAACTACGGGAACGCAGGGGACGCAACCCCCGATAACAAAGCGAAGCGTAAAGGAGTAGCATAAATGA
>RCNI01000621.1_pt1 | contig 21145 bp, 15 predicted proteins | sample 2041151 | NCBI WGS metagenome assembly RCNI01 (sample SAMN09708214, study PRJNA481090) | feces metagenome | isolation source: feces | place: Antarctica: Albino Rookery | reverse complement strand
AAATATCATAAGAGCAAACGTGCTCAATCTGTTTTATTAGATCAAATTGAACTTTGTGAAAAAGAAATTACATATTTTGAAGCAATTGAGACACAATTAACGCAAGCAGATGTCCAAGATGCTATTGAAATTCGTGAAGAATTAGTAAAACAAGGATATTTAAGAGCTCAAAAAACAAAAATACGTAAAAAGAAAAAACAAGAAATTCCTCATTTTGATACCTTTATCTTTAATGATTATAAAATTTATGTTGGAAAAAACAATTTACAAAATGATTACGTAACATGGAAATTGGCTAGAAAAAATGATACATGGTTCCATACAAAAGATCTTCATGGTGCCCATGTTGTTATAACTTGTGAACATCCTGATGAAGAAGCTATTCGAAATGCCGCAATGCTTGCAGCATGGTACTCTAATGGAAGATATTCATCTAGTGTTCCTGTAAATTACTGTCTTCAAAAACAATTAAAGAAAATACCTGGAAATAAAGGAAGTCTTGTATCCCTATCCACATACAAAACAATCTATATTGATCCAGAAATTGAATCTATTCAAAAACTTATTGATGAACATCGAGAAGCTAGAAAAAAATAAGAGTTATCCTTATTCGATAACTCTTTTTTCTTATAATAAATGAATATGATGTTTTTCACATTCTGCAATCATTTCATCACTCCATTGCGATACTTGAACTTCTCCAATATGTGCTTTATTTAACAATATCAAACAAATTCTAGATTGTCCAATTCCTCCACCAATTGTTAATGGTAACTCATTATTCAATAACATTTGATGATAAGGTAACTCTAATCTTTCTTCACAATGTGCTTTTTTTAATTGTTCTTTTAAAGCTTTTGCATCAACACGTATTCCCATACTACTAATTTCAACTACGCAGTCTAATATTGGATAATATAGAAGTATATCACCATTTAAACTCCAATCATCATAATCAGGAGCTCTTCCATCATGTTTTTTACCACTCTTTAAAACATCTCCTATTTGCATAATAAAAACTGTTTTATATTTTTTAGTGATTTCATATTCTCTTTGTTTCGGTGATAAATCTGGATAACGATCCTCTAATTCCTGTGTTGTAATGAAATATACATCCTCATAAATAAATGGTTCAAGATTTTCATAAATAATATCTAATTCTTTCTCTGTATCTTTTAAAGCCTTCATAATGCCTCGAACTGTATTTTTTAAGAACTCCATATTTCGATCTTGACGTTCGATTATTTTTTCCCAATCCCATTGATCTACATACGTAGAATGTAGATTATCTAAATCTTCATCACGGCGAATTGCATTCATATCGGTATATATTCCTTTACCATACCCAATATTATAGCGTTTTAATGCCATACGTTTCCATTTTGCTAAAGAATGTACAATTTCAATTTCTTCATTTTCTATTTCTTTTATATCAAATGTAACTGGTCTTTCAATACCACTTAGATTATCATTTAAACCACTACTTCTTCTAACATATAATGGTGCAGAAATACGCATTAAGTTTAAATGGTGAGCTAATCTCTTTTCAAATAAGTCCTTCACATATTTAATCGCTACTTCTGTTGAAATTACATCTAATTTATTTTCATAATGTGCTGGTAAAATTAAATCATTCACTGCCATAATTGTTTACCTACTTTCATTTCTATATAAATTCTAATTTAAGATTGTTTTAAAATAATACTTTCTACCAAATATCCAACTTTCTCACATGCATCACACGCTTTTTCTAATCGTCCATACATAGATTTCCAACGAATTACAGAAATCGCATCTAAACTTTCATCACTAAACAATTCTCTTGTTGTCTTCGCAAATAAAGTATCCCCTTCCTCTTCAAGATAGTTTACGCGTTTTATTGCGCTCATAATGTTGTCATTGTATTGCAATTTTTCAAATTCATTCATGATTTCCTTTACAGCATCACAGCACATTAATACAACTTTGCTATATGCCCTTGCAATTTCAGGAATTTCTTTTACATGATAAATATATAATCCAATCGAAATATCCTCTACCATATCAACAACATCGTCTAATGCATTACTTAACTCAACAATATCCTCTCGTTCTAATGGAGGTCGGAAATCCTTTGCAAGTGCTTGCATAATATCAAATCTTCTTACATCTGCCTCTTTTTCTAAACGATGCATTTTTTGTAAATGAACATTAATCCCCTCTGGATGATAATTTTTAAATTCACCCATCAATTCCATAGCGGCATTACAAGCATGCTCACTCATTAATTGAAATGTTTGAAAATAATCATACTTCTTTTTCTTAATCATTTTCTTTATCCTCTTATCCCTTTCTATATGTGAGAAAATCATATGTAATTTTATCACAAAAAAAAGATAATGTACAATTGTTTTATTATTATAAAAAAAAGATTAAGTTTACAATCGGTGTAAACTTAATCTTTTACATATAAATTCAATTATTTATTCATCCAAGATTCATCTTTTGGATCTTTTTTCCAAGCTTTTAATTTTTCTAGATCTGCTTCTTGAATATAGCTATTTTCTAATGCAACATCAATTAATACATCATAATTACTTAATGTTTTAAATGTACAATCGATTGAATTGAACAATTCTGTACTTGCTGGTAATAAGTATGTAAAAATTGCAACTACACCTAAAACTTCAGCACCTGCTTCACGTAAAGATACGATAACATCTTTTACAGAACCACCAGTAGAAATTAAATCTTCTACAACTACAACTTTTGCACCTTTTTCAATTTTTCCTTCAATTTTATTTCCTTTACCATGTGTTTTGTTTGAACTTCTTACATAACCGAATGGTTTTTCCATTTGATCTGCTACCATTGCTCCCCAAGGAATACCTGCAGTAGCTGTACCAACGATTACATCTGCATCTGCATATTCTTTTTGAATTAATTCAACAAATCCTTTTACAACAACACTACGTTTTTCTGGATATGATAACACTAAACGGTTGTCACAATAAATTGGACTTTTAATTCCACTTGCCCAAGTAAATGGATCATTTGGTTGTAAAGATACTGCTTTAATATCTAGTAAATTCTTTGCTACAATTTTTTCTACTGTCATATTATTTTCCCTCCATAGTTGCTTCGATTTCGTTATATGTCTTTAATGGATCTGCGCTCTTTGTAATAGAACGTCCAACAACAATATAATCACAACCTTGCTCTTTTGCATAAGCAGGTGTTGCTACACGTTTTTGATCATCTTTTGAATCACTTGCTAAACGAATACCTGGAGTTACTGTTAAGAAGTCATCTCCACAAGCTTCATGAATCGCTTTTGCTTCATGTACAGAACATACAACACCATCCAACCCAGCTTCTTTTGCATTTTTTGCGTATTTGATAACACAATCCATAACATCACCAGGAATGCCTAATTCTTCATTCATTGCTTCTTTAGAAGTTGAAGTTAATTGAGTTACACCGATACATAAAGGACGAGGACCACCATTTGCTCCTAATTCTAATCCTTCGACTGCTGCTTTCATCATTGCAATTCCACCAGCGCAGTGCACATTTGTAATATCAACACCTAAATTTGCTAGATTTTTCATTCCACCTTTTACAGTATTTGGAATATCATGTAATTTTAAATCTAAGAAGATATGATGACCCATTTCTTTTACAGTTTGAACCATACTTAAACCTTCTGCATAAGTTAATTCCATACCAATTTTTACATAAATTGGTTCATTGAATTGTTTCAAAAAATTAATCACTTCTTCTTTGCTTGAAAAGTCCAATGCTACAATTGTCTTACTCATTATTTAAAACTCCTTCCTACAGCTTCATCTATGCTATGAATACCGTATTTTTCAAATACATTTGGTAATTCTTCTATTATTTTAACACAACAATAAGGATCTACAAAGTTTTGCATTCCAACTTCTACAGCGCTAGCTCCTGCATATAAAAATTCAAGAACATCTTCCGCACATGTAATTCCTCCTACTCCAATAATTGGAATATTTACTGCTTGTGCAACTTGATAAACCATACGAATTGCTACAGGCTTAATTGCTGGACCGCTTAATCCCCCTGTAACATTTGCTAGAATTGGTTTTCCAGTACGTAAGTCTAATCTCATACCCATCAAGGTATTAATTAAAACTAAACCATCTGCGCCTGCTTTTTCTACAGCTTTTGCAATTTCTACAATATCTGTAACATTTGGAGATAATTTTACATAGACTGGTTTAGTCGCAACTTCTTTCACCATTCTTGTAACTTTTGCTGCAAGTTCTGGTTTTGTACCTAATCCAATACCACCATGTTTTACATTCGGACAACTAATATTTAACTCATATGCTTTTACAACATCATTGCTATTTAATTTTTTTACAACTTCAACGTAGTCTTCTTCACATGCACCAGCTACATTTGCAATAATTTCTGTATCAAATTGGGCTAACCATGGTAATTCTTTTTCTATAATTACATCGACACCTGGATTTTGAAGTCCAATTGCATTTAACATTCCCTTTGGTGTTTCTGCAACTCTAGGTGTAGGATTTCCAAATCTTTTTGCTGGAGTTGCACTTTTTATGGCAATTCCACCAAGTAAACTTAAATCATATAATTCAGCAAATTCACGACCAAACCCAAAACATCCGCTTGCAGGAATAATTGGGTTTTTAAGATTTAATCCTGGTAATTTTACGCTTAAATCCATTAGAATTCCACCTTTCCAATTGGGAATACTGGTCCCTCTTTACAAATTCTATGATACATATTTTCTTCTTTTTTATCTTTTGCAACACATGCCATACATGCACCCATTCCACAAGCCATACGACTTTCAAAAGACATATATCCTTTTGTATATGTACTTTCTACAGCCTTTAACATTGGACGTGGTCCACAACTATATGTATAATCACATGTAATATTGTGTTCTTTAATTGCATCTATGACTGTACCCTTTACACCATAAGAACCATCCATTGTAGCAACTACAACATTACATCCTAATGTTTTGAATTCTTCTTCATAGAAAACACTGTCTTTATCATTAAATCCTAATACAACATGCACTTTTTTATTTTTTGCACAACATTGTTTTGCTAATTCATATAATGGAGGTACTCCCACACCTCCACCAATTAATAATACTTCATCAATATCATCATGAATTGGATATGAGCTCCCTAAAGGACCAAAAATATCGATTGATTGATCTTTTATTTTCTTTGATAATTCTAAAGTTCCATCTCCAACAACTTTATAAACAATTACAAATTTTTTATCTTCAATGCTTGAAATACTAATTGGACGACGTAACATGAATCCATCAATTTTTACATTTACAAATTGGCCTGGTTTCATATCTTTTGCCATACCTGCCGCAATTTCCATGCGGTAGGTATCTTTGGCAATTTTTTCATTACTTAAAATAATTCCATTTTCTTCCTTCATTCTAATCCTCCAATTCATTCATTGAAATTGTAGTAAATGATTGAGCTTCTAATACTCTTAGGATTGCATTCGCTGTATCTAATGAAGTAAAGCAACTAATATTATTTTCAACAGCAGCACGACGAATTTCGAATCCATCTTGGCTTACTTCTTTTGAAATGCTCATTGTATTAATTACATAATTAACGCGTCCTTTACGGATAACATCAACTACGCTTTCTCCATTTCCTTCATTTACTTTATTTACACAACGAACATAGATTCCATTTTCTTGTAAGAATTTTGCAGTACCTTTTGTTGCATAAATTCCATAACCAATATTAGAGAATCGTTTTGCGATTTTTAATCCTTCTTGTTTATCTGAATCAGAAACTGTGATTAACACATTTCCATGTAATGGAATTCTAACTCCACTTGCAATCAATGCTTTATATAATGCTTTTTCTAATGTATCGTCTCCACCTAAAGCTTCCCCTGTAGATTTCATTTCTGGTCCAAGTGTTGTATCAACACTACGTAATTTAGCAAATGAGAATACTGGAGCTTTTACAAAGACACGATCAATTTCAGGATGTACTCCTTCACTATATCCTTGTTCTTCTAAAGATTCACCTAATACACAACGAGTTGCTACGTAACTCATAGGAACCCCTGTGATTTTAGATAAGAATGGCACTGTACGTGAAGAACGTGGATTTACTTCTAATACATATACTTTTTCATCTTTATCTACAATAAACTGGATATTGAATAATCCAACAAAGTGGAATCCTTTACCAATGCGGATTGCATAATCTGTAATTGTATCTTTCACAGTTTGTGATGCTGTTGGTGCTGGATATACAGAGATAGAGTCACCTGAGTGAACCCCTGCACGTTCAATATGTTCCATAATTCCTGGAATATATACATGTTCTCCATCACAAATTGCATCAATTTCCATTTCTTTACCAACAATATATTTATCAACTAAGATTGGTGCATCATGACTAATTTCTTTTACAGCAGTTGCCATATATACTTTTAAGTCATCATCGTTGTGAACAATTTCCATTGCACGACCACCTAATACATAACTTGGGCGAACTAGCACTGGATAACCAATCTTATTTGCGATAACTAATGCTTCTTCAACTGTAACAGCAGTTTGTCCTTGTGGTTGAGGAATTTCTAACTTATGTAACATTTCTTCAAATTCATGACGGTCTTCTGCACGGTCAATATTTTCTAAAGATGTACCTAAAATCTTCACACCACGTGCAACTAATTTATCTGCTAAATTGATTGCTGTTTGTCCTCCAAATTGTACAATGACTCCTAATGGTTGTTCTAAATCGATAATGTGCATAACATCTTCGATTGTTAATGGTTCAAAATACAATTTATCTGAAATCGAGTAATCTGTTGATACTGTTTCAGGGTTATTATTGATAACAATTGCTTCATATCCACATTCGCGTAATGTTTTTACACAGTGAACAGTTGCATAGTCAAATTCTACACCTTGTCCAATACGAATTGGTCCACTACCTAATACAATAATTTTTTTATTATTACTTGAAATACTTTCGTTTTCATGTTCATAAGTTGAATATAGGTATGGAGTATGAGATACAAATTCACCAGCACATGTATCTACATTTTTAAATACAGGAATAATTCCATTTTCTTTACGTAAATCATACACTTCTGTTTCTGTTAAATCCCATGCTCTTGCGATATAACTATCTGCAAATCCCATTTTCTTAGCTTGTTTTAACACTTCTAAATTATTTTTGTTATTCTTAATTTCTGTTTCAAAATCAACGATTTGTTTAAAGCGATTTAAGAAATAACGATCCATTTTAGTAACATTGAAGATATCTTCAATATCTGCACCTTTTCTTAATAATGCTGTAATGACATAAATTCTTTCATCATCACATTTACCTAATTTATCCCATAATTGTTCTTCATTCAAAGCATTTACATCTTTTTGTTCTAAATGATCTGTTTTCATTTCTAATGAACGAATACCTTTTAAGACTGCTTCATCGAAAGTACGTCCAATAGACATAATTTCTCCAGTTGCTTTCATTTGAGTACCTAAAGTACGATCTCCTTTAGGGAATTTATCAAATGCAAAACGAGGGAATTTTGCAACTACATAGTCAATACATGGTTCTACACATGCATAACTTGTTTTTGTTACAGGATTCATAATTTCATCTAATGTTAATCCTACTGCAACTTTAGCTGCAATTTTTGCAATTGGGTATCCTGTTGCTTTACTTGCTAAAGCACTTGAACGTGATACACGAGGATTTACTTCGATTACATAATATTTAAATGAATTTGGATCTAATGCTAACTGAACGTTACATCCACCACAAATCTTTAATGCACGAATAATTTTTAATGCAGAAGCACGCATAATTCCACATTCACGATCTGTCAATGTTTGTGTTGGAGCAACTACAATAGAATCTCCAGTATGGATACCTACTGGGTCAACATTTTCCATATTACATACAACAATTGCATTATCTGCATTGTCACGCATTACTTCATATTCGATTTCTTTATAACCTGCAATACTTTGTTCAATTAAACATTGATGAGCTGGAGAAATTTTTAATCCATTATCGCAAATAACACGAAGTTCTTCTTCATCATTTGCGAATCCTCCACCAGTTCCACCTAAGGTAAATGCAGGGCGAACAACAACTGGATATCCATTTTGTGATGCAAATGCAACAGCTTCATCTGTAGTATGAACAATGACACTTTCAGGAACTGGTTCGCCTAATTCATACATTAATTCACGGAACATATCTCTATCTTCTGCTTTTTCAATAGCTTCTAATGCTGTTCCTAAAACTTCAACACCATATTCTTCTAAAATACCACTTTTAGCAAGTTCTACAACAAGGTTTAATCCTGTTTGACCACCTAAACTTCCCAAAATTGCATCTGGTCTTTCTTTATAAATAATACGGCTTGCGAATTCTAATGTTAATGGTTCAATATATACACGGTCTGCAACTACTGCATCTGTCATAATTGTTGCAGGGTTTGAGTTAATTAAAACTACTTCATATCCTTCTTCACGCAAAGCAGTACATGCTTGAGTTCCAGCATAATCAAATTCTGCTGCTTGTCCGATTACGATTGGACCTGATCCAATCACCATAATTTTCTTAATATCTGTTCTTTTAGGCATACTATTTTGCGCTCCTTTCATCAATCATTTTACAGAAATCATCAAAGATATATTTACAATCATCAGCTCCTGGAGCTGCTTCAGGTTGGAATGCTACTGAAATAATAGGATATGTTTCATGCTCTAATCCTTCAATAGTTTCATCATTTAATGCTTTATATGTTACTTTTAATCCAGTACCTTTTAATGAATCTGGATCAACTGCAAATCCATGATTTTGTGATGTAAATTCAACTTTATTTTTCTTTAAATTTCTTACTGGAATACTATTTCCATGATGTCCAACTTTCATTTTTACAACTTTTGCACCACATGCAGTCGCAATGATTTCATGTCCTAATCCAATACCTAATAAAGGTAATTTTCCTAACAATGTTTTACAAGTTTCTACTGTTTCCCAAATATCGCTTGGTGCACCTGGCCCACTTGTAAATACAACAGCATCCGGATGAATTGCCATAATATCTTCTGCACTCATATTATAAGGAACAACAACTAAGTCGCATCCTCTTACATTAAATTCACGAATTGTTGAAAATTTCGTTCCATTATCAATCATCACTACTTTATGTCCACGAGATGGAATTGGAAATGGTTTATGTGTTGAAACTTGTTGTACCCCATCATGAGGTAATTCTCTATTTCTTAGCATCTCAACAATTTCATTTACATTTGCATCTTCATCAGCTAAAATTGCCTTCAATGTTCCATGATCACGAATTTTTCGTGTGATTTCACGAGTATCAATATCTGCAATACCTGGAATATTTTTTAATTTCATAAATTCATCTAATGTCATATCACAACGGAAATTACTTGGTGTTTCGCAGTATTCTTTTACTACAAATCCAAATACATTTGGTGAAATACTTTCAAAATCATCACGGTTAATTCCGCAATTTCCCATTGCTGGATATGTCATCATAACAATTTTTCCATAATAAGATAAATCAGAAATAATTTCTTGATAACCACTCATACCTGTTTGGAATATTAATTCCCCCATACGAAACTGATCAGCACCAAATGCCACACCTTCATATACACTTCCATCTTCTAAAATTAAGAGTCTTTTTTTCATGTTATTCCTCCTCGTTATTATAAACGCATTTTCCTGCACAATATGTTTTTATCATCCAACCACATGCATTTACACCATCAAATGGTGTATTTTTTCCTTTTGAATAAAATTTATTTTTATCAACTTTGCGATATGTTTCTGTATCAACAATAATGAAATCAGCATCATATCCCTCAGCTAATTTTCCTTTTTTATCCATACCAAATCGTTTAGCAGGAGCTTCACTCATCCAATGAACTAATTGTTCTAAAGTAAAGATTCCTTCCTCTTTCACAAATTTTGTATATAATAATGGGAAAGCTGTTTCTAATGATACGATACCAAATGGAGCTGTTTCCATTCCTTTTTGTTTTTCTTCTTCTGCATGTGGAGCATGATCATTTGCGATCATGTCTATCGTACCATTAAGTAGACCTTGAATCAATGCTTCTTGGTCTTCTTTGCTACGTAATGGTGGATTCATTTTATAATTGGTATTTTTCACATCCATTTCATTCAATAACAAATGGTGTGCTGTTACTTCTCCACTGCAGTCAACTCCAAGTTGTTTATATTCTTTTAAATATGCAACACTTTCTTTTGCACTCATATGGCAAACATGATATCGTCCACCAACTTCTTTAACTAAATCTAAATCTCTTTTAAATTGCGCATATTCACATGCGCTTGGAATTCCTAAATATCCTAATTCTTTATTTCGAATTCCTTCATGCATACATGCTTTTGGTCTGCGATAGCTCATATCTTCTGTATGTGCAACTATGATTCCATCATTTTCTTTGCATTTTTCCATCGCTTTTCTCATCATTTCATCTGATGCAACCCCTACACCATCATCTGAAAAAGCATGTATTCCTAATTTTGATAATTCTTTCATATCTGAAATTTCTTTACCTGATTCCCCTTTAGTAATACAAGCATATGGAATTACATTTACAACAGCATCATTTTCAATTTTTTGCATATAAGCTTTCATTGTATCTACATTATCTGGATAAGGTTTTACATTAGGCATTGCCATAATGGTTGTAAACCCTCCGTGTGCGGCTGCCTTCGTTCCTGTTGCAATAGTTTCTTTATGTTCAAATCCTGGTTCACGCAAATGTACATGGACATCAATCAAACCAGGTAAAACAACATTTCCTTTTGCATCAATAATATCATAGACATCATCCTCAGCAAGATTACTTCCGATTTTTTTTATTCCTTTATCATCAAATAACATATCTACTTGTTGAAGTACACCATTGATTAGTAATCTACCATTTTTTAGAAGTTTCATATATTTCCTCCTATTGAAAAGGTTCATAACCAAATGCACGTTTTACAACAGCTTTACGAACTAAAACTCCATTTTGCATTTGTTTAAAAATTCGACTATTACTTGCTTCTACTAAATCCGAATCAATTTCAACACCACGATTTACTGGTGCAGGATGCATAATAATCGCATGTTTTTTCATTTTTGAATGACGTTCTTTTGTTAATCCATATTTTTCTAAATATTCTTCTTTTGTCATTTTCATAGATTCTCCATGACGTTCATGTTGAATTCTTAGTACCATAACAACATCAGCCCATACGATTGCTTCATCAATATCTTTATAATTATTTACATCATCCATCCATTCACTAGGTCCACTAAAGCAAACTTCTCCACCTAATAAATCCATTGCTTCTTTAATACTATGTGCAACTCTTGAATGTTTAACATCTCCAATTACTGCAACTTTAATTCCTTCAAATGTATGGAATTCTTGATAGATTGTTAATAAATCCAATAAACATTGAGTTGGATGATTTCCACATCCATCTCCTGCATTTAAAATTGGAATATTTATATTTTCTAATTGTTTGAAATATTCATCTTCACTATGACGAATAACAACAGCATCATAACCAATGCTTTCAAATGTTTTTACTGTATCATATAATGTCTCGCCTTTTTCAACACTGCTTCCCTTTGCCATAAAATCCTCAACTTTTGCTCCTAATTGAAGTTCCGCTGACGCAAATGAAAAATGTGTTCTTGTGCTTGGCTCAAAAAAAAGATTAGCAATCAACGTACGACGAGGAAATTGCCAATCCGATTGAGAACAAGAAAAAGCTTCAGCATCATGCAAAATGCTCATAATATCTTCTTTTGATAAATCACCAATTCTAAGTAAACTATTCTTATTCATAATCTTACCTCCTGATTAGAAAAAAAGCCCCTTGTATACACAAAAGGACCTTCTATAGGTATCTTAAATCTACGCCTTCATAACCTCTCTGGATTATTTTAAAGGACCTTTTTTCTAACCTATATTTTACCATAACTCATCAATATTACAAGATTTTTTTATAAAATTATTTCATCTAATTTTTGATTTTGTTTCTTTACAAATTGATTACTATATATACAAAAATTAGAAAATTTAGAAAGAAGCTTTTTATCTTTTATTAAAATTTGATAAATATATTCTTGCTTAATTACTGGATCACGAAATTGAAATAAAAATGAATATTGAAAGTAATATGCATATAATTCTTCCTCTGTACAAATTTGAAACTTTGATAAATGTGATGTATACGATATAAGTGTATGAATACAATCAAATACAAGTAACTCTAACTGTTTTAATTTCTTATTGATCTTAGAACTATGGATATATGGATTACGCTCCCACCATGGTGCATCTTGTATTTCTAAAAGTATCTTCTTAATTTCTCCTACATACAACAACAATTTTGCACCATCCAATTCTAGCATTCTTATACTGTGCTTCATTAGGAAATAGCTCTTTTCATAATTTTTTCTACCATGGTAGCATTTCGATAATTCAACTCATATTTTCGAACACATTCTTTTTCATGGTGAATAAATTTAATTTGAATCGATGGTAATTTATCATATAAATCAATTTTCATCCAAAGCTTCAATTCTTCATAAGGATATCTACTATTATCTAAGACATATGAATCTTTCTTCCAGTGCATATAAGCACTAGACTCTCTATTTTCCCATAGTTGAAACTGCTCAATCACTTCTACTAATAAAGGAATTTTAACAAACTCTTTAGGGTACATTTCAAACTGTTCGATTAATAATTTACGTAATCGCTCCGTCTGTTTCTTTTTTGCCTCTATACGTTTTTTTTCTTTTCGATTTACAATATCAATAATTTTTTGCTTATTTTGAATATTCCCATTTAAATATTTTATATGTATCTGCATCAAATCTAGAGCATCTGTTAAAGCATTATGAATTACTTTTCCTTCAATATCATAAACTAGCTTCATATCATCTAAAGATAGTGTTGGTGAAACAACTTTATTTTGAAAACAAACATATTGTGAAATTTCTTTTTGTAAATCTTGAATTTCGTTAATAAAATTACATTTTATATTATGAATTTGACAATTTCTCATCAATGTTCTTTGATCATCTGGTCCACATGCATAAAACTCCATATCTTCAATCTTTCCATATAGTAAAAGCCAATTCTTAAAATTGTGAATTACAGTATATAAATTTGGAGCATTTAATATATCTTCATTTTTTAATCGTGTAATTTTTTTCACAACTGGAGTAAGCTTTTTAAAATATTTAGGACAAACCAGTGAATAAAACTCATCTATTTTCTTTGAATGATTGCAAATTACAGCACCAATGCTAATAACTGCTTGTTCAAATTTGTTTTTATAATGGACTGCATCAAACTCAGCATCTATATATACTCGAATCATATATTTACCTCACTTATTTCATTATAATAATATTTAAGAAAGAAAGCAATCGTAATCTAAAATAGGCATTTATTTATGATTCCTTTTTTTTACATCATACTATATAAGGAAAGGAGATATATCTATGACATCATATACAATCAAAGAAGGAGATTATGGAATTAGTGTATATAAGTTTCAATCTTATTTAAATACAATGCAAAAAGAAAATTTTATTACTACAGTTAACACTCTAGACGGAATTTATGGAAAAAATACAAAAACTGCTGTAGAAGAATGGCAAAAATATGCAAAATTAAATATTGATGGAATTCTTGGATACAAAACATGGAATTCTTTAATAAATAAAATTAAAGAACTTGGCATTACAACAAATATTCCTATCGCAAATAAAAGCTTTTACTTGTCACAAGGTCAGGTTGGATTACCTGTATATAAAATGCAAGAATATATTAATGAAATCGCTGAAAAAAATCCATGTCTTCGCCCAATTCCAATTGATGGAATCTATGAAGATAAAACTATCATTGCTGTAAAACAATTTCAATATTTATATGATTTAAATATTGATGGAATGATTGGAAGTATGACATGGGATAGCATCATTAATGAAAGAAACAAACTATAAAAATGAACCACCGATTTTTATTCGGTGGTTCATTTTTTAAGAATATCGAATTGGCCGATCAAATTCAAGTACATCTTCTTCTACATAACTTTGAATTGCGTTTAATTGATTTGTTTTAAATATCTCTGGTAATTTTTTTCTTTGTAATACATAATTTAAAACTCCTATAATAATCGCATTCAATAAAGAAATAATTGGATTAATTTTTAATAAAAAAGTAAATATACCAAACACTACAATACCTATTACAACTGCAATCATAATTAGTTTTCTTTCAATTTGTCGATAAACATCATACAAAAAGTCTGTGTAATGATTTATAAATTCATTCATTTCATCACTGAAATCATAGTCTATAATATCCAAAAATCTAGGTCTTTTCTTTTTCTTATTTACATAACATTCTTTTATATCTAACATTCGCATTGCACAATAACGCGCAGCATTAACATTCTTTTGTTTTTGGTATTTACTTCCCTGCATATACATCATTTTCATATAATCATCTGTATCAATATCTTGTTCTGTATATTTTAAAAGTTCTTTTAAACGTTGTATTAAAGACTCATCAATATCATTGTCATTCTTCTTAAAATCACTATAAATTTCATTTAATTTTTCTTTATAATTGATTGCTTCTTGTTTTAATTCCATTTCATTAGTTCTCCTTATTCGTATTAAATTATAACATAACAATCCTAAAAATAATCTACAATGAAATACAAAATAAGAGAATTGACTGTTCAATTCTCTTATTTACTATCTAGTACATCATAATCTAAATGATGACTAATTTTGTTTATTTCTTTTTCTTACACTCATTAATGCAGCACCTGCACCTAACAACAATGTCCACAATAAGGATGTATTTGTTGCATAACCAGTATCCACATTTCCTCCATTAGAGCTTTGACTTTCTGTTAGACTATCTGTTCCACTCTCTGGTTTCACACTTGGAACAACATTTGTTTCTGGTGTGTTAGGTTTGATTTCATCTGGTTTTTCAGGTTTTTGAGGATTTGGTTTTGTTCCTTCATCTTCTTTTGTTTGTTGAATTGCTTTTTTCAATGCAATTTCAGCATTTTCTACTTCTTTTTTAGTTCCATTCTCAAGTAGTGCTTTGGCATTCTTTAATTCTGTTTGAAGTGCCTTCCATGCATCTTTTTCATAATCTTCTTTATGAGCATTTTCTGCTTTTGCAATCAATGTACGTAAATTGGCTACATAAACTAAAATAGTTGAAGATTTTTTTACATTTTTGCATGCCTCGTCTACTTCTACTTTTGTTGCATTTGGTTTTACTAAAATTAATTTTGCATCTTCTAACAATTGATGATATGTTTGATAAGATTGTGTTGTGTAATTTACTTGATCAATTGATTCTACATTTTGTAATAATGATTTTAGATTTTTTAAATCCACTAAATTATTTTTTGAATCATTTACTAATTTTGTCGCCTTATCAATCTCATCACTTGTTGCTTGTTTATTATTAAATACTTCTTTTGCTTTTAGAATTGAATCCTTGTATGCATTATAAGAGTCTTTTGTAAAATCTCCATGCACTTGATCAAATTCTTTAATTGCATTTAATAATTCAACTCGTTTTTCATCCATTGGAATCAATGCCTGATAAGCATTTAATAGTTGATTTTCTATTTTTTTGACTTCATCTTTAGTAGCATTTTTATTTGTAGCAACTACCTTCGCTTCATCTACTATTTTTTGTAATGCTTCATAGCTATCTTTAGTATAAAGATTGCGATCTAATGCTTCAAACTCTTTAATTTTTTCATTTAATGTTTTAATAGATACTAAGTCTTGTTTCGCATGAATTAATTCAGTTACTGCAGTATTTACCTCTTCTTGTGTTTTATTAGCTTTTTCAAGAATTGCTTTTCCTGATGTATATGCATTTGTATAATTATGGAAACTATTTTCTGTGTAATCATCTTTTTGTTTATTTATAGCATCATATGAAGCAAGTTCATCTTCCAGTGCTTTTGTATTCACTGTTATTTCAGCATTAGCCTCATGGATGAATTTTGCATCTGCCCATGTCGCATGATCATTTCCATCATCACCATTTGTTTCAGTAATTAATGAAACTGTCTTTGCCCCTGCAACATTTACTTTTACAGGAACAGAAGTCTTAAATGCAACATTATTTTTTCTAAATACTTCTTTACCGTCTGCTTTTACAACAAAGTTGACATTACCATTTGCTTGTTGTTCCATATTAATACCTGCTACAGCTTTAAAAGTATTAATATTTTTTCCTTCTACATTTACTGTAACTTCAGAAGGTGCATGAGATCCAACACCTTTTTCAAATGATTTTGATTTTCCATCAACAAATACTCCCAAAGCACCACCACAAGTGCATCGATCACGTTGATTAGAAGAATAACCACCTTTATCTACTGCCCATTCCATATCACTTACATAGATTTGATCACTAATTTCGAAATGAATCTTATATGTTTTAGTAACACCATATTTTGATGTTGCAACTACTGTAGCTGTTGGATTATCAAGTGTTGCTTGTGTTATATTAACATTTACTTGATCATCTGTTTTCTTTACTCCTAATGTAGGTAATTTAATATTTTTTGTATTTAATAATTTCCAATTATACTCTGTTTTAGTAGGAGTAAATTCAGTAAATGTTTTTCCATCTAAAGTTAATCCAGTAATTGGCATAGTAGATGAAGGATTTACTTTACTATTATCCATACATTGTTTAACAAATACACTATCATCTTTTGCTTCCGTAGTAATTGGACTAATTCTAAATGTGTGTGTATATGTTTTTCCTGATTTTAATAAATATTGTGATAAAGGCTCAGGTCCACAACTTGCATTACCTAGACCTCTTTGTGCATAGTCAACAGTAAGAACTACATCATCTGTTTTCTTTACTTGATAAGGATGTCCATATTCATTATATGTTTTATTTATATCTTCTGCACGATAATGTAATGCACTCATTTCCATTTGATCTTCTGCAGAAATCATAATTCCTTTTCCATTTTCAGTATTTGTTAGTGCAGTCCAACGAACATCTGTACGGTTTCCATTTTCCTGCGGACGAAGATATCCATCTTCAAACATATTAGTTACTGTATTTCTATAAATTCCTAATTTAGAACCTGTTTTTCTATCACTATAATTTTCTTGCGGTCCACGCCCATAATATGTAATATGTTCATAATCTTTTGGTACGACCATACGCATTCCAACTCTAGCAATATTTTCTACATCTTTTTTAGGTGTAAAATTATTAGTTACTACTACTTCTCCATTCGCATAAACTAAATAATCAATCACATTTGGAGAATCAAGTCCGTCAATTCTACCTTCCACATGAATAGAAACTACCTTATCTTTCTGTTCTGTTTCAACTTTTGTCACACGATAATTTGATGCTGCATTTTTTAAATTATCTGAGAAATTAGGATCATTGCTAACTCTTGCACGCCAGTAATTTGGTTTCGGACCTTCTTTTAATAATGTTTTTCCATTCACAACATAATCTGTAATATATCCAGTTGTTTTATCTACATTTAAAGAGAATGTTTCGCTATCTTTACCACCATTAATTTCAATTGTATTATCTTTTTCTGTCATATTAATGGCTTTATATCCTTCTACATTCACCGTTGGTCTACTATATTCTGGTGTATAGTTTAATGATAATTGTTCAAATGCAATTTCATCACCTTTTTTACCACTATAATCTCCAGCCCATGTTTGATTTTCTTTTAATTTTACACTAAATTCTAAAATATAATCAGATCCTTCATGTGCATGAATTTCTGGTAATTGAAGTTGGATTGTTTTTTCCTGTCCAGCTGCAATGTTCTTTTCCTCTTCTGTAAGTGAACCTTGTGCTTGAATTCCATTATCTACTAATAATTTCCATGTAATATCGTATTTATTAAGATTTGTATTTAAGAATTCATTTACAATACGAACTTTTCCTTCTTTTGCCTTTCCATCATCATAGAAAGAAACTTCTTGATGTACTTTTTTAACTTCATACAATTCTGCAGATGGTGTACGATTTGCATTCATTAATCCATTTCCACAGAAATCATGGTCTGTAACTCGTTCATTCCAATCGCCACCATATCCATAGAATGTAGAACCTTCTGGATAATTTGTAACATTCTTACGTACTTCTGCATCACTAAATTTCATATTATATACAGTTTCTTCATTTTTAGCTACATAGTTTCCTTTTAATTGTTCTGCAGTAAGTGCTTTATTAAGAATTGTAACTTCATCAATTAATCCATTGAATCTACGACCAGAATATTCTGGATCTTCTCCTATTCCAATTCTTTGATTTAAAGTAGCATCTATTTTTGCCGGTTTAGAAATAGTTTTTTCACCTATTTTTTCACCATCTAGATATAATTTAAAATTATTATTTTCATATGTTCCTGCTAAATATACCCACTTTCCAATTTTTGCAGCTGGGAATTGTGCAGTTAAAGTACCTTGTTGCCATCCATCAACGAAAAACTCGATTTGATTATTCGCTTTTGAGATTTTTAAGTTATATCCATTATCTCCTTTAGAAATAATAGCTTGATCTCCTCCAGTTGGACCATCATATTTAATCCATGCTCCTAATGTTAAAGCTGAACTATTTGCATTCATATTTGGTACAAATGCATATCCTTTTAAAGATGAACTTTCATTTGTTCTTCCTTTTTCTAAAGTACCTGTAATTCTTGATTCAGTTCCATCTGGATTTTTTAAATAAACTTCATTTTTATTAACAATTTTTGTCGCAATTGATTGATCAATCCAATCCCAAATAAATCCACCTTGTGCATTTGGATATTTACGGAAAACATCCCAATATTCTTTAAAGTTTCCTAATCCATTTCCCATGGCGTGTGCATATTCAGATTGAATATAAGGGATTTTATTATTTTTATTTGTTACCCATCCTTCAACACCTGAAACTGCCCAATATTGCGTAGAATTAATATCTACCATAGATTTTGAACGATCATTTTTTGTATATCGATTATCACGTTCATATTTTCTTAATCTTGATGGATCTCTTTGTAAAATCCATTGTGAACTATTATAAAAACAATAATTTTTATCTAATGGATATGCTTTATATGTTGCTTCATTTCCTAATGACCAGATCACAACAGAAGCATGATTCTTATCACGTTCTACCATATTCATTGTACGATCCATTACTGAATTATTCCAAGCTGGTTCTCCTGATGGAATATCCGCTTGTGTCGCACCACTATGTGATTCTATATTCGTTTCATCACACATATAAATACCTAATTCGTCTGCTAAATCATATGTATATGGATGATTTGGATAGTGGCTTGTACGAATTGCATTTACATTAAATTGTTTCATTGTTGTTAAATCAGCTTTAATTTCCGCTTTTGTTAATGCTCTTCCTCGTACTGGATCTGTTTCATGTCTGTTTGTTCCTCGGAACATAATTTTCTTACCATTAATTTGAGCTTGTTCCTGTCCATCTTCATTAATATCTACGCGGTTGATTTCACGGAATCCAACTCTTTGACATGCTGTTTCTACCACCTGTCCTTTTTCATCTTTTAATTGAATCAATAAACGATACAAATTTGGAGAATCAGCAAACCACTTTTTAGGATTAATGACTTCTTTACTTCCACTTCCATTTTGACCTTTTTCATCAGCAAGTTTTGCAACATCCGCATTTCCTGCCTTAACATTTACATCATATGATAATGGTTGTTCCCATACTTTTTGATCAGCATCATCATAAAGTGTCGCTTCCACTGTATATTTTCCTGAAGCCTTTGGATTTAAACTACGAATATCTGTGTCTAAAGTAAGTGTTGCATTTTCATATTTTTCATCTAAATCAGTTTTAACAAAAAAATCTCTTATTTCTACATCTGCTTTTGAATATAAGAAGACGTCTCTAAAAATTCCACTTAAACGAATAAAGTCTTGATTTTCTAAATAACTTCCTGTTGACCAACGATATACTTCAACAGCGATTGTATTTTCTCCTTTTTTTAAATATGGAGTAATATTAAATTCATCCGCTGTATAACTATCTTCTGCATAACCAACTCTTTGTCCATTGATATATAAATAGAAAGCTGATTCTACGCCTTGAAAAGAAACAAATACATTACGTTTATCCCAATTCTTTGGTATTGTAAATGTTCTCTTATACTGACCTACGCCATTTTTAACTGTTGGTGCAACTGGTTTATTTTGTCCATTCGTATGCAAATTAATATTTTCATAATTTGCCCATGGATATGTTTGATTTGTATAAATCGGTGTATCATATTTAAAATCGCCTTGCTCATTTTTTTGAGTTTGAATATTATTTGGAACTTGAATTTTATCCCAATTTGCAGTATTCCAGTTTTCTACATATTTACTTGCTTCTGCTCCTCTTTTTGGATTTTCACGATCTGCTGGTTTTTCTGCATACTTAAAATTCCATTCACCATTTAATGTTTGATAGTATGGTGATTGCGTTTCATCCTTATCATCTAATGCTGACTTTGTATTTGAAAGTGCCATTTTTTCTGATGCATATGGGATAAATGATGTTCTTGCCACCTCACGATTTACTTCTACAGTTTCTATTTGGTCATACCATTCTTCTCCACTAAATTGAGTATCTGCAGCTTTTATATTTATATTTGCAGCACTTAATAAAGAAGTTGTAGCCATTGAACTTGCTAAAGCGAGTGACATAACCTGTTTCTTTTTCATATTATAAATCTCTCCTTTCATAACAGATTATGCGATATGAATCTCTCACATACTTAGCATTATACACCTTTTGTAAGCCTTTTCATATATTTTTTATAATTTTTTTCATTTTTCTAATTGTTTCTTTATACTATATTACTATTTTCTTTTAAAACTCTTATAAATTTGTAAAAAAAGGGGCTGTAACAGTTAAAAACATCTCCTATGTAAAAAAATAAAAAAGTAGGTAAACCTATTAATAGGTAAGCCTACTTTTTTGGTATAATTAAGGTATGAAAAA
>RCNI01000620.1_pt1 | contig 21146 bp, 12 predicted proteins | sample 2041151 | NCBI WGS metagenome assembly RCNI01 (sample SAMN09708214, study PRJNA481090) | feces metagenome | isolation source: feces | place: Antarctica: Albino Rookery | reverse complement strand
ACGATTTCTCTGACTGTAAACAAATAAAAATCGCTGTATAACCGCTTCGCAAGGAAGTTCGGCTATACAGCGCTCTTTTTTTAAAAAAAAGGTGATTTGACACACCCTCATATCCTATACTCTTAGTCGTGTTGACTTTTATTTGTTTACATTCTGCTGGATGCTTCCATTTCCAGGATTATTAAGGACTTCAATGGGGAATGGCATAATCCAGAGATGGGAATCGGGATTTAACTTGTATTCCTTATTGTCTACCTGTTTGGTAAGCGTCATGGCATATTCAGGTTCGGTATTCAATCGACGGTAATCGCAGAAGATAACTTGGCTCTGAATGTATTCATTCGCTTTATCTGCAATAATCAACTGGATGGCTTCTTTTGTAGATGAGGCCGACCAATCTTTATAATGTTCTGGCAAGATACGTGTTTTTCTTACCTTGTTTACAAGATCCATTGCAGCTTTGATATTGGCTTCACCTCCTAATCGTGCCAAACATTCCGCTTTGATGTAATACATCTCAGGAGTACGTATTCCTCCTTTGTTGGGCTCCAATCCATAAATTCCAGCAAAGTATTTTCCCGATTTAGATGATTCTTTAGCTTTCCAGTGAGTCAGCAAACGGGTGTCTCCTTTTTCGAATTTAGCGGCACGTTCTGGACTGATGGCATAAGTAAGTCCATTGGTTCCATTCCAGAAAGACATGGATGAGAAGTGGAAAACGTAATTTTCCACATTGTTCTTTTCTGGATCTTCCTTACAAGAAGGAGAGTACTCATTTGGATTGGTGAAACGTGCTTCATCGTCGTGATAGAACTTAATCCAGTCAAACAACTTGTCGTTTTCTTCCAAGGCTAAAGAAGCATTCTGTAATGCTTTCTCATAGTTCCCCATGTTCAGATACACTCTGGCCAGCATGCCATATCCTGCGCTTTTTGTAGGATGAAGAATCGATTCTCCTACTTTAGGAAGAGATGAAACAGCTGTTTCCAAATCCGAAATCATAAAGTCGTAGATGTTTTTTAATGAAACCTGAGGAGAAGGAGCTTCTACCGACGACGAAGTAACCAATGGCACAGACAGCAAATCTTTGTTCTTTTCACTGTAAGGGGCAGCATAATAATTGGTCACGTAGAAGTAGGTCATGGCTCTCAAAACCTTGGCTTGGGCAATCAGCATATCTTTTTGCTGCTGGGTGCATTCAGTGGCTTCAGGAGTATATTCAATAATCAGATTCCAATAGAATAATGCTTCGTATGCACTGAAATAAGCATTCTTATCAACAGAATTGATAAGAGTTCGGTCTACGTTCTCGTCCCAAAGGTAATGTGCTCTCGTCAGTTCGTTCGAGTTCAATGCGTTGGGAGTCTTGTATACATCGTTCATCAGGCAGAACAACTGGTCCATTTCAAAGTAAGGAAATGAGCTGTTCTTAATGAAAGCGTTGAAGTCAGCCCATGTAGAAGGCGTCTTCTGTCCTTTAGGAATATCATTTAAAAAATCATTGCAGGATGTGGAAAGTAGTATAACAATCGCAACTACTGCATAGCTGATATAGTTGGTTAATTTCTTCATTGAATCATTTATTTAAAAGTTTAAATACAAGCCCCATACGAAGTTAGGTTTTACTTTTCCTCCCAATGCATAGTGTGCACGGTTATCGAAGGCGATGGTTGCTACATTTTCTACGTTGAACTGCAGTTTGGCACTCGACAAGAAGGCTTTTTTGCAGATGGCGAATTCTATAAGCTAATGAAATGTTGTTGATACGAATGTTTGAAGCATTGTAAACAAACAGATTCGAATAGCTGTACAAGTCATCGCGATACGAATTATAGTTTTCTGTATCGTTTGTAAATAGCAGACGAGGCACATTGGTATAATGCTCGTCACCGGGCTTTTGCCAACGGTTCATGATGTCTTTGTGAGTGCTTACTACTCGTCCATCTCCCATGCTGATGGCAGGGGTAAAGGTATCACGAATCTTATGTCCGGCAGAGAATATCAGCATAGCTGAAAATTCAAAGTCTTTGTACTGAAGGATATTGGTCAATGATCCGCTATGTACAGGAATGCTGGTTCCTTGGTATTTGATAGCATCTGCATCTCTTACATCTTTCGATGTTATATTTCCTTGGGCATCGTATACTTGAGGGTCTCCTTGTTCGTTCAGGCCTGCCCATTCGTATGCATAGATACCGTTGAGTGGTTTACCTACTACAGGGTAACTGGTAGGCATTGTCAGACGACTGTCATAGTTCGGTGCTTTTACAGAAATCTTCTTTACCTCGTTCTTGTTCAAAGAATACAACAAAGTTGCTGTCCAGTTGAAGTCTTTTTTGCGGATGATGTCTCCACGCAAGCTGAGTTCGAATCCTCGGTTCAACATGGCACCGTTATTGGTTGTCAGAATAGCATATCCGAAGCCTTGCGTAGGACTTCCGTTGATATTCGCTAACAAGTCAACGCTCTTTTTGTTGTAGAAGTCGAAGCTACCGCTCAAGCGATTCTTGAACATGGCAAAATCAAATCCAACATTCACGGTTCCTGTCTTTTCCCAACGGATATCCTTGTTTGGAGGAGATACAACTACACCTGTCAATCCTGGAGCTATGGATGAAGCGAAATACTGTGCAATCAAGTACGGAGCTGTATTTCTTCCGATGTTACCTCCGATACCGTATGATGCACGTAGCTTCAGCATATCAATGAATGGCACCTTAAAGAAAGATTCCCGATCGATGTTCCAACTTCCACCTACTGACCAAAGTGGTTTGTTCTGGTACTTTGAACTCGTTCCCCATAAGTTAGAGCGGTCCCAACGTATGCTGGTAGACAGAACATATCGGTCGTCGAAAGTATACGAAGCATTGGTATAGAATGATACAAAACGGTTGACAAGCTCTCTCTTGGTCGTCATGTTATTATGGTCTAACTGTGCTGTACCGAGAATACCAGAGAAGTTTGCCAGGTCTTTCTCATTGATGGCTGGCCAAGTAAGCAGCTCAGGGTCATATCCGTACAGCGAATTTTCAAAATATTCAATCTTTGAATGACGGACTTCTTGACCTAAAATCCATACAAGGTCATGCTTGTCGTTGAAACGTTTGTTGACGTTCAATTGCTGACGGAAGTTGTAGCTACGTTTGGTATTGTCGTTACTATACAGGATATCACCTTCAGGCAAGTTGTACATAACTTGGTTGTTGTATCCCAATGAGGTAAAATTATTCAAAAGGGAAACTACATCGTACGAATCACGTTCACGTAAGCGTTCCAATTTGCCGTCACTGGTTTCGTATTGGAACATGACGTTGTAGTTCAACCAATTGGTAAAGTCGAACTTCAATTTTCCGAATACTCGTGATTCAAAAACTTTATTCTTGCCCAATTGGCGGTTAAGTTCAGCCATTGGAGTGATGATTTCAGGGCGAAGACCATATTGCTCGATCAAACCACGGCGATCCTTTTTGTTTTGTGAAGGTGCAGAAACATAGCTTCCGTCTGAGGCTACAAGAGCATCGTAGGGAAGGTATGTAAATCCGGGATTGAATGGGTCAAAGTATTGTGACTTTTCTTCTCCGTATTTGAGGTACACTCCCAAATCGGCTTGCAGCCAACTGGTGACATTTAATGTATTGTTTAAGTTGATACCCAATTTCTTGTCGTTGCTGTTTACATCTTCATACTTATTGTCCCAGTAAGAAGTTGACAGGTTGAAGCTGTTTCGTTCTGTGGCCTTTCCAACACGAAGGTTGTATTGCTGATAGAACGGATTTCTTTTCATGTACTTGTCTATCTGGTCATAGTAACGATAACCAGTGCTGGCCAGTTGGTTCAGTAAAGCATTTCCTTCATCCATTCCGATTTTATGGGTGTACATGTTCAGCAGTACATCTACTCCTTGACTAGGAAGTCCACCATTGTCACGGATATCGGCTGCCACTCCATCTGCACTGGCACCGCCAGCAAGAAGCTTCGGATTCTGGGCTGCCCAAGTACGTTCTAGTGCGATGACTTCCTCGGCATTGGTCAGGTTGCCAGTGAAATATGAATAAGGCTGCATGGTAAAGGTAGAAGAAAAGCTGACTTCAGCTTTCCCTTCCTTCGCTTTTTTGGTTGTGATGACGATGACACCGTTGGCAGCACGTGTACCATAAATAGAAACGGCGGCAGCATCTTTTAGTACGGTTACAGATTCGATGTCCTCGGGATTCAAATCAGGCATGCTTTCCGTGGTAACCCCAGTTCGGTTCATAGAGGTATTTTCAACAGGAAATCCATCGATGACAACCAAAGGATTCGCCACTGCATTCATGGTGGTAATACCACGTATCTTCCCGTCTACATATCCTGCTACTCGACCTTCCAGCATTGAGCTCAGGTTATCCATCCTTTTGGTTTCTAAAACTTTAGTTGAAACCTTTGCAAAGGAACCTGTAGAGCGTTCTTTCGACAAGGTTTGATATCCAGTCACTACTACCTCGTCTAGAAGCTCTGTGTCAGATTCCAAAGTGATTTGGTATTGTCCTTTATCGGTTACTTGGATTTCTTGTGTACGCATGCCGATGTATGAAACGACAAGGATATCTCCTTTTGAAGCGTTTATTTCAAATTTTCCGTCAAAATCGGTAACGGTACCTTGATTGGTACCTTTTATAAGAATAGTAACCCCAATTAGTGGTTCCTTATTGGAGTCGAATACGGTACCTTGTACCGCTTTCCCATTTTGCTGGATAGTTTCCAAGGAAACAGTTCCCGCATGGGCAACGGCTGAAGGTAAGGTGCAGAAAGCACATACTGCCATCGCTGTCTTTAGAGCGAGATGAGATGCTGACTTTTTATAATTACTTATTTTAGTCAATTTTGATTTCATATCTACTAATTATGTATAATTCTTTTTTATTTTAACAGTTGGTCGAATAAGCTAGTTGTAGCGGGGTCGGATGGACGTGTCATGTCGGCTGATATGATTTTTCCTTCTTTGTCCAAAAGAATGAAACGAGGAACTCCTTTTATCATGTATTTGGTCATGAAGCTGTCATCCAAAAAGTGCAGTTGGATTCCTTTCATTTTTTTGGTTGTCACCATCTTCTCCCAAGCTTTTCGGTTGGTATCACAGGATATGCTGACAAAATGGATAGGAGCCTCCTTGTATTTTTCTTCCAATGCTTTCAAATGAGGAAGTTCTTTTCTACAAGGAACACACCAAGTGGCCCAGATGTCAATGTAAACATATTTACCTTTTAAGTCTCTTAAAGAAATCTTTTTGCCCGATAAATCCGTAGCGTTAAAGTCGACTGATAGGGAGCCTTTTCCTAAGCTGTTGAATTGAGCACAAAGTTTATTGAACTTGTTGATTCGCTTGGGACTCTTTACATATTTATGGAATGCATTCGTGTATCGGGGATCATCGAGTCCTTTATTTTCTACATGAGTATAAACGCTTCGATAAATCAAGTATTCTGCTACTTGAGTATCTTGAACGTATTTGGAAACGTAGGCAGTCAAGCGGTCAATTCCTTTTTGTTTGGGGAAATAATGCTTTGCCAATTCTCTTGTAGCCTCTCCGATGAATGCCTGGTAGTCTTCCAAGTTCAGAAGTGCTCCGTTAAAGACCGCTAATTCCTTCAGTTTATTCCAATATGATTGAGACGGTTGGTAGGTTTGGTCTTTGGTAATTCTTTTGTGAAATTCTGGATATGCGGGTAAAGTCTGATAAGCAAAGTAGAGCAAACGCTTTTTCTCGATGTCCTTGAAAGAAGAGGGAAGGTTGCTCTTTTCCAGAAGCTGTAGATTTACCTGCAGTAAAGAATCGCTCTTGTGCAGAAAATCGGCTTCTTTCAGCTCTGTATCGTTTATCTGTGCAAACTGGAAATCCGTCTGATTTAAATATTGGTTGATACTCAGATAATCTCCTTTGATATCTAATTTCTTGTAGAAGTCTCCTCCGTTGAAGGAAAGAGTCAGTGTGGAATTCGGATCAATCCAAAACAGACGGGTTACATAGTTATAGCCAATTTTAATGTATCCTGCTTGAGTGGAATTGAATTTAATGCTTCCTTTTCCTTGGTTATTTACTTGGATGGGAAGGGCATCACCTTCTGGTAGATAAAGAGTGGGTGTGCTCTTTTGCGGATTTGTTATATGGAGTGTAATGTCTGTAGCATATAGTATCGTAGAGGAAATACTTATGATACCCCATAAAAAAAGGCGCTTTAACATAATGCGTAAAATTTAATAATTGTTTATTTGATAGTTTCTCCTGTCTTTGAGAATATTTATTCGGCAATTATAGAGAAAATAAGTGAGTCTAGTTTGTTTCTCTTTTGTTAAGTCAGTGTCGTCTTGTTTCTAAAATAGAGGCGTAATCCTTTGATTATTAACCCTATAATAGGGTGGCGTATTCGTCCCCCGCTCAAGGCTTACACATCTTTAATACAATAATCGTAAGATTTTTTGAATTTTGCAAATTTATGTATTCCCATCACTTTAACAAATGTGATGACACTTAGGGATATACTTTATAAAAACGACTCTTTCTAACATGAAGGAAGAGTATAACATCGTTTTTTTATTTAAATACAAATAAAAAGAGCATAAAAGATGATTGAGGGCGTTGAACCTTTTATATTTTTTTATGTTATTCTTTAGTAAAAGAATAAGCATTAAAAAATTAGGATCAAATAGAGGAAATAGATGATTTTTCTCCTAATGAAATGATGGTGACCACAAGTCAATCGCTCTTTATTTCCCCTATATGAATAGTTTAGAATATTTGATTGGATTAATTAAAAGCATCAGCAGATCTTTTAATTTACAGTTTTGATAGTGATATATGATAAATGTTCTTTAGTGGTGTTTTGAAAAAGATAAATTAGAGAATGATTGGAGATGAAAAATTTCTGGAATTAGAGTTCCAGCACTTTTTTTTGGATAATTTCCCGAAGGTCAAAACTTTCGCAAAATTGTTGCTTAAGTCTGAGATTGATGCAGAGGATTTGGCTCAGGATGTATTTCTGAAGCTTTGGTCACATCCTGAAATTTGGCATGATAAGACAAAAGAGTTAGATAACTACCTCTTTATTATGACAAAGAATATGGTTCTTAATTCTTTCAAACATCAAAAAGTTGAAGATGAGTATCAGAACGATCTGTTTAGTAATGAACAACTGATCGAACTATCTGGGCGAGAAGACGTTCTTGATCATGTCTTTTATAAGGAAATGTTATTGGCACTTCGTCTTACTTTGGAACGGATGCCGGAACGTAGAAGAACAATCTTTGAGATGAGCCGTTTTAAGGGAATGTCTAATAAAGAAATCGCTGAAAAGCTGGACCTTTCGGTTCGTACTGTAGAACATCAAGTTTACTTGGCTTTGACTGAACTAAAAAAAATCCTACTTTTTTTAATTTTTCTTTAAAATCATTTAAGTAGTTGCTGCATTTAGGTTGTATTTAGAGTGTAAACCTTAAAAAATGAATAACAATTACATAAAAGATATAATTGATCTCTTTACCCATAACACATATTCTGCAAAGACGGAACGCCAAGTTCAACAATGGTTGGCAGACGATGAATTTTCCGATTTGAAAACAGAAGAGTTGCGTAGAGTATGGAAGGAGGCTGCAGCGAACAGCACTTCGAAAGAATTGGAGAAGTCGCTTAAAACGATGCAATTGCGTACCGGTGTTTACAAGAAAAGTACTCCCGTTATACCATTGTTCGTTTGGAAGGCTGCTGTCGTAGCTTTACTCTTGGTTTCGTCGATCTTTGCCTATTGGATAGTTAAATCCAATGAAGTCCCAGCTGATTTATTGCAATGTTATATACCGGTGGCAGAAATGCGAGAATTGGATTTGCCCGATGGAACTCATGTCGTTCTGAATTCAAAGAGTACTTTGTTGTATCCTGATGAATTTAAAGGAGAAACTCGAAGTGTATATTTGATAGGTGAGGCTTATTTTAAAGTCGCACCCAACAAAGAGTGTCCGTTCATTGTTAAAGCCAATGACTTTCAAATAACAGCGTTGGGCACTGAGTTTAATGTGAATGCTTATCCTGAAAGTGAATCATTGCAGGCTACTTTGATAGAAGGTAGCGTAAAGGTAGAATTTGATAACCTTACTTCAAATCTGATTTTAAAGCCTAGTGAACAACTTGTTTATTATCCCAAAACGAAAAAAGCTCAGGTGTTGACTTCTGAAGTGGCTGATGTTACAGCATGGAAAGACGGTGATTTGTTGTTTAAAGATATGCATTTGGATGAAATCTTTATTAATCTGGAGCGTAAGTACCCTTATACCTTTATTTATGTTCCAAGTAGTATGAGAGAGAATACATACAGCTTCCGCTTTAATAATGGGGCTTCTTTGAAAGAAATCATGGAAATTATTAGGCAGGTTGAAGGCAGCTTGCGCTATGAAATTAAAGACAATAAATGCTATGTAATTAATAAAATGAAAATAAACCAATAAAAATTAACTTGAAAACACAAAATGGGAAAAAATACTCGAAGAAACTTCCCCATCTCTCTCGGGTATGAAATCAAACTTTTCTTAAACATTAACAAACAGACGTAAGTCTGACTTAAATCGATTATAAACCACTAATACTAAAAAAAATGCTACAAATTTACAGAAAAATAGCAGAAAATCTAACAAAGCGGAAGCCAGTCCTCCCTCTTATGGGTATGCTAATGCTTTCTCAAGTATCTGTCTTTGCTGGTAATGAGAGTAAAATTTCAATCAATCAGAAAAACATTCCTGTCGTAGAAGCTTTGAAACTTGTCGAAAAACAGTCTCAGATGTCTATCAATTACAGTAATTCTCAATTAAAAGGCAAGCAGATTTCTAATTTAAATCTTTCTAATTCTGAATTATCTAATGCTCTTGAAACGATTTTAGATGATACCGGTTTTTCCTATCAGATTCAAGGAAATTACGTTATTATTAAAGAAGAAAAAACACCAGTTCAGAAAGCAGAAAAAATAGTCAGAGGTAAAATCGTAGATGAATCCGGTGAACCTCTTATCGGTGTTAACATTACCGTTACCAATACGACCGAAGGTACAATTACAGACTTTGATGGTAACTTTAGCATCAAAGCACCTGTAGGCTCAACTCTTACGGTTTCCTATGTCGGATTTACTAACCAGACAATCAATGTATCAGGGAAAGATTACTATGAAGTGGTAATGAAACAAGATACTGAAGTCTTGGATGAAGTAGTTGTTACAGCATTGGGTATCAAACGTGCAGAAAAGGCCTTGAGTTATGAAGTGCAGAAGGTAGATCAAGGAGAACTCTTGAAAGTGAAAGACGCTAACTTCGTTAACTCATTGAGCGGAAAGATTGCTGGTGTGACCATCAATAAGAGCTCAAGTGGTGTAGGTGGTGCAACTCGCGTAGTGATGCGTGGTGCAAAATCAATCGAAGGAGATAACAATGCACTTTATGTAGTAGATGGTATTCCTTTGTTTAATACGAATATGGGTAATACAGACAGTGGTATCATGGGTACAGGTAAGGCTGGTACAGAGGGTATCGCTGATTTTAACCCAGAAGATATTGAAAGTATTTCTGTATTGAGCGGACCTTCTGCTGCTGCATTGTATGGTAGTAGTGCTGCTAATGGTGTTATCCTTATTAATACCAAGAAGGGTAAAGAAGGAAAATTGTCATTGCAGTTCTCTTCTTCTACAGAATTCAGCAAAGCATACATGACCCCTGAATTCCAGAACGAATATGGTAATAAGAAAGATGCTTACGACAGCTGGGGTGAGAAGCTTCAAACGCCATCAAGCTATGATCCAAAGAAAGACTTCTTTAATGTAGGTACTAACTTCATTAACTCTCTTACTTTGACTACTGGTACAAAGCAGAATCAGACTTTCGCATCTATTTCTTCAACTAATTCAGACGGTATTGTTCCAAACAATTCATACGACCGATTGAACTTTACCATTCGTAATACGACGTCTATGTTGAACGACAAGTTGATCTTGGATTTGGGTGCATCTTATGTAAAGCAGAAAGATAAGAACATGGTATCTCAGGGACAGTATTGGAATCCTGTAATGGCTGCTTACTTGTTCCCACGTGGTGAAAACTTCGAAGATATCAAGACTTTCGAACGTTTCGATGACGGTCGTAAGATTCCTGTACAGTACTGGCCGATTTCAGAACCAACTTATGCTTCTCAGAACCCATATTGGACAGCTTACCGTAACGTGGCTACTAACGACAAGAGTCGTTATATGTTTAATGTAGGTTTGACTTATAAAATCACAGACTGGTTGAACGTTGCAGCACGTTATAGAATGGATGATACACATGTATTGTTCGAACGTAAGATTTATGCAACTTCTGACCAGAAATTTGCTGAGGGTGACAAGGGATTCTACGGATATAGCAATTATACGGACCGTCAGGAATATGCAGATTTTATGGCGAATATCAGTAAGAGCTTCGGTGATTTTAACTTGTCTGCCAATGTCGGTTGGAACTATTCTAACTATTGGGCACGTGAAAGAGGTTATAAAGGAACTCTGGGTGGTGTAACCAATGATTTCAATGCTTCTAACATTGATCCGTCAAACGGACGTATTTCTGAAAAAGGAGGAGATAGCCGTGTTCGTAACCATGCTATCTTTGCCAATGTTGAATTAGGTTGGAAGAGCATGTTGTATTTGACATTGACTGGACGTAATGACTGGAACTCACGCTTGGTAAATACCAGTGAAGAATCATTCTTCTATCCATCTGTCGGTCTTTCTGCCATCATCTCAGAAATGGTGAAACTTCCTGAATGGGTTTCTTATTTGAAGGTACGCGGATCTTATACAGAAGTAGGTGCTCCAGTTTCACGTTCTGGTTTGACTCCTGGAACTGTTACTACTCCAATCATTGGTGGTACTCAGCGTCCTACAGGTATCTATCCTTTCACAGACTTTAAAGCAGAACGTACTAAATCATACGAATTTGGTATCAACCTTCGTTTGTTCAAGAGAATTTCTGCAGGTTTGACTTACTATCATTCAAATACTTACAACCAGACATTCTTGGGTAACTTGCCTGAATTTACAGGTTATAAGCAAATCTACTTGCAGGCTGGTAATGTAGAAAACCGTGGTTGGGAAGCTTCATTGGGTTACACTGATCAGTATAAATGTGGTTTGAGTTTCTCAAGTACATTGAGCTTTTCACGTAACATCAACAAAATTAAGGAGATGGTAGAAGGTTATCACACTGATTTGATGGAAGCCCCTATCAATATTCCAGAAGTATTGAAAGACAATGGTCGTGTAATCTTGAAGAAGGGTGGAACAATCCACGACATCTATGCAAACACATTCTTTATTAAAGATAGCCAAGGTTTCGTAAGTGTAGGTCCTGACGGTTCCTTCGGTGTTGAAAGAGGTGAACCTGTTTACTTAGGAAAAACAACTCCAGACTTTAACTTAGGTTGGAACAATACTTTATCTTATAAAGGATTCGGATTATCCTTCTTGATTAACGGACGTTTCGGTGGCGTTGTAACTTCTTCTACAGAAGCTTTACTTGACTATTTCGGTGTTTCCAAACGTACAGCAGACGCTAGAAATGCAGGTGGTGCAATGCTTCAAGGCCAAGGCCAAGTAGATGCTAAGAAATACTATCAGATGATTGGTACAGGTAACTATGAAACTTCAGGTTACTATGTATACAGTGCAACTAACGTTCGTTTGCAGGAACTGACATTGAGTTATACCATGCCTGATAAATGGTTCGGCAATATTTTCAAAGATGTTACAGTTTCATTTACTGCCAATAATCCATGGATGATTTATTGTGAAGCTCCATTCGATCCAGAACTTACTCCGTCAACCAGCACTTACGGTCAGGGTAATGATTATTTCATGCAACCTAGTGTACGTAGCTTTGGTTTCGGCGTTAAATTTAAATTATAATAACCTTACGTAATATGAAAAATATAAATAAATATAAAATCCTGGCTGGGGTTTGCTTGATGTCAATGATGGCGTCATGTGACTATGAGGAAATCAATACGAATGCTTTCGAGATGACCGAAGAAGAAGGTATCAGAGATGGTTTTGCTGTAGGTGGTTTGATCACTTCAATGGAAAAAGCTGTAGTTCCTGTAGGTACCCAAGCAGATGATACTGATATGATCAATGAATATCAGACTTCATACCATTTGTCTGCAGATAATTGGAGCGGATTCTTCAGTGAAAACAATTCTTGGGGTAATGGACAGAACAATACTTCATATTTCTTAAAAGATGCATGGGTAAGTTCAACTTATAAGTGGTCATATACTCAATTATTGGATTCTTGGAAAAAATTAAAAGCTTCTGCTGAGGCTAATGGTACTCCTGAGGTTTATGCATTGGCACAAATTCTGAAGATTTCTGCATGGCACAAAGCTTTGGAAACATTTGGTCCAATGCCGTACTCTCATGCAGCAGATGCTTCATTGAGCATTCCGTTTGATTCAGAGAAAGATGTTTATACCGCTATATTCAAGGATTTGACTGAAGCCATTGCCGTATTAACTCCATTGGCAGACAACGGTGTAAAAGTAATGTCTAGATATGATGCCGTTTATGAAGGAGATCTTAAGAAATGGGTTAAATACGCTAACTCCTTGATGTTGCGTTTGGCTATTCATATTCGTTTTGCAGACTCTGATATGGCTAAGACATATGCAAGTCAGGCAAAGAATCATACAATCGGTCTGATTACCGCTGCAGATGAAGCAGCCAAGATGGGTACAGGCGCTGGTTTGGTGTTCCGTAACAATATTGAGTGGCTTTCTGAACAGTACAATGAAGCTCGTATGGGTTCTTCTATGTATTCATATCTTGTAGGTTATAAAGACCCTCGTTTGAGTGCCTACTTTAAGCCAGCTTCTGATTCTTCAATAGGTGAACCGGCTTACGATGGTCAAGTGTATCAGGCTGTTCCAGCAGGACATACTTACGGTCAGAATCAGGTATATACAACATGTTCAAAACCGAATATCCAATCTCAAACTCCTACTTATTGGTTGAGAGCATCTGAAGTTTCTTTCTTATTGGCTGAAGCTGCTTTGGCTTGGGGTGCTGAATTCGGTGATCCTGAAACTTTGTACAAACAAGGCATTGCAATGTCTTTCAGTGAAAACAATGTTTCATCTTCTGTAGATAGTTACATTTCTTCAGGTAACAAACCTATAGGTCATAAGATAAATGGTCAATATCCTTGTGATTTCCCTGCTCCTTGTTCTACTACAGCTGAATTTTCAGGTAATGACGAAGAAAAGTTGGAAAAGATCATGATTCAGAAGTGGATCGCATTGTATCCAAACGGTCAGGAAGCATGGACAGAATGGAGACGTACTGGCTATCCTAAATTGAATCCAGTAATGGTGAATATGGGAGAATTCCAAGGTGCCGATAAAAAGAATGGTGTACGCCGAATGATTTATCCTAGTAGTTTCTACTCTTCTACAGAAGGTAAGGCTGTATACGATGCCGCTCTTCAACTCTTTAACAATGGAGCTGGCGGTGCAGATAAATCATCTACTCGTTTGTGGTTTGACTGCAAAAGATAATTTGTACAAACTCAAAATATTTAATAAGATATGAAAACATTAAGAAAATTATTATATATCCTCCCACTTGTAGGGTTATTGGCAACTTCTTGTACTGATGTCGAGAATATCCAAGTTGAGCATATTGGAGGATACAACACATTGGGTGATAGTGAATACTATGCAAACCTGCGTGCTTATAAGCAAACTTATTTTAATTATGGACGTCCAGTGGCTTTTGGCTGGTATTCAAACTGGGCACCGGCAGGTTCTTATCGTCGCGGTTATTTGACTTCAATGCCTGATAGTATGGATTTTGTTTCTATGTGGAGCGGCTGTCCTAACCGTTATGAAATTACTCCGGAACAGAAAGCAGATAAGGAATTTGTTCAAAAAGTAAAAGGAACAAAGCTTCTTGAAGTAAGTTTATTGTCGTATATGGGTAAAGGTCGTACCCCGTCTAGTGTTTATTTGCCTGTTGAAAAACAAGCGGAAGAAGAAGGATGGTCTGACAGCCAATTAGAAGAAGCCAAGAAGAAAGCCCGTTGGGAGTTCTGGGGCTTTGAAGGAGAAATAGGTAGTGAAAATTACTACGAATCCATGGCACGTTTTGCTAAGGCACTGTGTGATACATTGTATACCAGTGAATGGGATGGTTTCGATATCGACTGGGAAATTGGTTCTGGTGTGTTTGATATGGACGGTACTTTGTCTTATAACGACCAACTTGTCTTCCTTGTGAAAGAAATGAACAAATATATTGGCCCTAAGAGCGACCCAGAAGGCAAAGGACATAAGTTGATTTGTATTGATGGACATTTTGGTGGTCTAGTTAGAGATCTAGAAGGTTATGTGGATTATTATATAATACAATCCTATGGTCGTGTTCCTAATTTGGATGGATATGCAGATCCAAGAATGATAATTACGACTGAAAACTTTGAATCATCCGCGAAAACAGGTGGAACTTTATTACGTCAAGCTGGTGTTATGCCTAGTAATGGTTATAAGGGAGGAGTAGGTGCATACCGTGTTGATAATGACTATGACAATACTCCTGATTACAAATGGATGCGTCAGGCCATTCAGATTAACCAGAAGGTGTTCAATGAGTGGAAGACTCAACATGGGCAGACTGAAGGTGAACCTGCAACAAAAACAACCCAAGAATGAGTCGTTTTTTACTATAATTAAAACAAACTGTAAAACAAAAGACTATGAACAAATATATATTTAAAAGTTTGGCTCTAGGAATTACTTCATTGCTCCTTGGGGCATGCAATGATTCTGTAGAAGATTTATTGGAGCCAAAGGTTTATTTTGAAAATAAAGAATACAACCTAACCGTAGAGGACGGTGATGTAATGTCTTTCGAACTTACTTCTCGTTTGACTTCAGCAATTTCATCGGACGCTTCCGTTACTTATCATGTTGCTGATGCTTCTTATATTAGCGAATACAATGCGAAATACGGTACCAATTATGTAATGTTTGATACGAACAACGTTAGTTTGAGCTCATCTTCAGCTACTATTCCAAGTGGCTCTTTGTATGCAGAAAAGGTACAGCTTGAGTTCTCTAATTTAAGTTCAATGGAAGAAGGTAAATCTTATGTTTTACCTATCAGCATACAGTCTTCAGTTCCTACAACCCCGGGTGGTGATATCGCCTATTTCTTTATTAAGAAACCTGTTAGAATAACTAAGGCTGGTCAGTTCTATAGTGACTACATATCAGTTAAGTTCCCTGTAGGTACTTATTTCCAGTCATTTACTTATGAAGCTCTTCTTTATGTTGACCATTTTGGTAATAATAATACCGTTATGGGTAATGAAGGTATCATGATTTTGCGTATCGGTGATGCTGGTGGTGGTACAACTCCTAGAGACATTATTGAGATAGCTGGTAACCAACATTATAATGTGAAAGAACCACTTAAAGCTAAAACTTGGTATCATGTAGCTGTAACTTACGATCAAGGTTCAGGTAAGACAGGTATCTATGTAAATGGTAATAAGTGGGCTGAATCAGCTTGGGCTATCCCTGGTTTCGATCCTAATTACGGTGTAGGTTTCTATATTGGTAAAGTTTATGGATTCCAGTGGGGTGAACGTCCATTCTTCGGTATGATGAGTGAGGTTCGTGTATGGAGTGTAGCTCGTACTGAAAATCAGTTGAAACAGAATATGTATACCGTAGATCCTAAATCTGAAGGCTTGGAACTTTATTATAAACTGAACGGTTCTGAAACTTCTGAAGGTGGTCGCTTTAAAGATGCTGTAGGTAAAGTTGAGGCAACTACTAGCGGTATATCAATCCAGTCATTGGAAGTTCCTATTGAAATCAAATAATAATCTCTAAAAGAGCTGTCTGTTTAACAGACGGCTCTTTTAAAAAGTCCTTTTATTGAGATAAGGATTTCTACAGGAGTCATAAAAAAAGGCTGTCTAGAAATGATTTTATTCATCTCCAGACAGCCTTTTTTTATGACTCCTGCATGTGGTATGAAGCTTTAGTTATCTATTGCTTTCATCAATCATTCTGCTGATCTCTTCATTAAATTTTGAATGTTTCATCAACTCCTCTAAAGTAATGTGCATGCGCCATTGCCAATAGTTATTGGGATTGGCAGGAACGTTGATACGTTCCGTTGATGTGTCGGAAGTACGAAGTTTGTCTTCCATAGATGTCCAATCTTGCCATGGTAGAATGCATAGAAGTGAAGGACTATTCAGATGCATCCCTATAATTTCTTTGCAAAGCCAACCTGGAGCATGTTGAGGTATTTCACCCCAATGTCCTAGCTCATAGTGATAGAAGTCGGCAGTCATTCCTTGGTTTTCTTCCCACCAGCCACGCAGTGTACTCATATCATGGGTACCCGTTGAACATACGGATTGTTTGGGGTATGCGTATACATGACCAAATTCTTGGTTCGAATCTTTGGGCATGCGTTGGATTTCCAAGGAAAGAATCTGCAATTGTTTCATAACCCAAGGAACACAATCGGGCACCATACCTAAATCTTCACCGCATACTAGCATTCGAGTAGACTGAGTAAGAACGGGTAATTTCTTCATGGCTTCTTTATACCAAAACTCGTTGTGGCGTTGATAGTAGTAATGATTATACAAGTTATTGAAAGCTTGTTGTTCTAACCAGTTTAACTGCTTGTATACGTAATCATTCTGCACGGCGATGCGAGGATGGTAACGAGTAGGATCATTACGGTCTGCAATAAATAAAACATCACTGATTAAGTTGTATAGGTTCTCCTTATACTTCAGACTTTCTTCATCCGTCTTGTCGATAAAATAGGCTTCTACCTTGCGTTGTGTATCAAATTCAGGGCACATCTCATACAAGTCTTTTCCTTTAGGCCGTACAAAGATCTTTTTTACCTCTTCACTTTTTTCACCGAATATCGTATTGATCATGTATTCGCTGATGTAAGGAGTTGTCATCTCGTCTTCTCGGAAGTTAAGCCCGAAGCTCTTTATTTCATCCACCGTCATCGGCATGGAAGGGTTGAATTGTCCTAAAATTCCGTGTACGCTATGAATCGGAATTTCCCAAATGCGGAAGAATCCTAAAATGTGGTCGATGCGATAAGCTGTAAAATATTCTGACATCTTTGAAAGTCTTCTTCTCCACCAAAGATAGTTGTCTTTTTCCATCACATCCCAATTATAGGTAGGGAAACCCCAGTTTTGTCCCTTCGTAGAAAAAGCATCGGGTGGGGCACCTGCCTGACCATTCATATTGAAGTAATAAGGCTCTACCCAGGCTTCTACACTGCATCGGCTGATTCCGATAGGAATATCTCCTTTCAGAATAACTCCTTCCTTACGGGCATGATTGGCTGCCTTAAGCAGTTGGACATGGAGGATGTATTGCAGATAGCAATAAAAGAGAATGAATGTTCGTGACGGACTGTCCGGTTCATAAAGCAAGTCGATTTCTTCCTTTTTGTACACGTTGTATTCCGGCCAAGAGTTAAAATCAGAAGTATGGAATTTATCCCGTAAATAACAGAAAACGGCATACGGTTTCAGCCAATGTTCATTCTTTTCGTAGAACGAATTGAACTCTGCTGACTGAAGAGTCTTGGTTCCTTCTTGTGCGTACAGTTTCTTCAAGTAATTCCATTTCATCTTATTTACGCCCTCATAGTCAACGGCCGGTAATTCGTTGAGACGAACACGTTCTTCTTCAAATTTTTTTGCTTCTTCATCGTCTTCCAATCGAGGCAATTGTCGTAAATCGATATAAATCGGATTAAAAGCATAAATGGAGATGCTGTTGTATGGATACGAATCTTTCCATGTATGAGTCATGGTGGTGTCGTTGATAGGAAGGATCTGAATGGCTTTTTGGTGGGTCTTTACAGCCCAGTCAATAAGATGTATCAAGTCACCGAAATCACCTATGCCACAACTCCCCTCAGAGCGGATGGAGAATACCGGAATGGCTGTTCCTGCAATCTTACGTTCTGGAAGGTCAAAAAACACTTCAGTTTCGTGGGGTAAATAAGTTTCTCCTCTTAGCAGGGGTTGGGTATGCAGCGAGCGATTGGGATGTTTTTCCCATTCTTCCACTGCTCCTGTTTTGGAATTAATTGCAACGAATTTATATTCAAAAGGATGCTCCAAAGTGGATGCATTTATGGTGAGATGCCATACGTTTGGACGTACTTCGCTCATGCGTAAGGGTCGGTAATATTCCCATTTCCCTAGGGCTTCACAACTTCCAATAATTCCCAGCTCCTGGTCCTTATTACTTAATCCCGGACATAATGCACGGAATGTAATGCACGTGCCAGCTCCGTTGGAAATTCGTTTGGGTTCTGAGAGTGGATGCGGACTGTTGAAGGCCGAACTATACTTATAATCATCTGTAGGTAGATCGCGCCAGCAGTCGTCCATGATATAATGACTTTGTTGTGCATTTCCGATATAAAATAGGTGTGGGATAGCTCCCAGTTCTTTGCGTATGCAGTCTGAGTTGCGGAATACACAATATCTGTATTCTATGTAGTTGGTGCCTGCAGGAAGTTGGTAGTCACAGGCTCCTTGCCATTCGTTGCCGTCGCGTGTAAACAAGGCGAAAGCATTTTCTTCGTCACCGTTGAGAATGACGCGTAAGTGTTCTCCCCATACGGTACGGTACTGAATGCGGAAAGTTAGTTTCATATATTCAGGTATTAGATTTCAAATTTTCTTTCAAATGTAATCATTTTAGGTGAGATTCGTCAGAACAGATAGGGAAATGTGTCTGGAATTTGGAAAATAAAAAAGCCCCGGAATCTAAAAGAATCCGAGGCTTTCCTCATGTAAGATGTGAGGAGTAATAAAAATGATGATTTATAAATACAACCTATGCTTAAGCATCAATGCTTGCATAAGTCGCGTTGCTTTCAATAAATTCGCGTCGTGGAGCTACATCATCTCCCATTAACATAGAGAAAATGTAATCCGCATCAGCAGCATTTTCAATTTGTACCTGTTTCAAGATACGAGTTTCAGGATTCATAGTCGTTTCCCAAAGTTGTTCAGGGTTCATTTCACCCAAACCTTTGTATCGCTGAGTGTGAATTCCTTGTTCACTTCCGTCTCCATATTTCAAGATGAATTCCTGACGAGCTTCTTCTGTGTAACAATATTCACTGATCTTTCCTTTCGTACATTTGTAGAGAGGAGGAGTAGCGATGTACAAGTGTCCGCCTTGAATCACTTCTGGCATATAACGGTAGAATAGAGTCATAATCAGTGTGTCGATGTGAGAACCATCGACATCGGCATCGGTCATGATGATTACCTTATGATAACGCAACTTGTCGATATTTGCTTTCTTGCTGTCTTCTTCTCCTTCTACACCGAATCTAATGCCCAATGCTTGGATAATATTGTTTACCTCTTCACTTTCGAAAGCTTTGTGCCACATGGCTTTTTCTACATTCAGAATCTTACCGCGAAGTGGAAGGATAGCTTGGAACTGACGGCTACGGCCTTGTTTTGCTGAACCACCCGCAGAATCACCCTCGACAAGGAACAATTCACATTCTTCAGCTGTACGGCTAGAGCAATCGGCCAATTTACCTGGCAGACCGCCACCACCCATCGGACTCTTTCGTTGAACAGATTCACGTGCTTTTCGTGCAGCTACACGAGCAGTCGCTGCCAAGACAACCTTGTCTACAATTATTTTAGCTTCTTTAGGGTGCTCTTCCAAATAATAGGTCAATGCTTCTCCTACAGCTTGATTTACTGCACCGCTGACTTCGCTGTTACCTAACTTGGTCTTGGTCTGTCCTTCAAACTGAGGTTCAGAAACTTTTACAGAAATGACAGCGATCAACCCTTCACGGAAGTCTTCACCTGAGATTTCAACCTTGGCTTTTTCCAAAGCTTTGCTTTCTTCAGCGTATTTTTTCAATACACGTGTCAGCGCAGCACGGAAACCACCTTCGTGTGTACCGCCTTCTATTGTATTGATGTTGTTGACATATGAATGCAGATTTTCACGGAACCCAGTATTGTACATGATTGCACATTCAATAGGTACACCTTGTTTTTCTGTGTTCAGATAGATGACATCATCAATAAGCGGGGTGTTGTTTGAATTCAAGAAGCGAACGAATTCTTTCACACCTTCTTCAGAGTGGAATACTTCTTTTTTGTAGCTTCCATCTTCGTTTATTACACGCTTATCACAGAGAGTAATGGTAATTCCTTTATTCAAGTAGGCTAATTCGCGCATACGAGCCTGAAGGATGCTATACTTGTATTCTGTTACAGTGAAGATATCTGCATCTGGATGGAATGTTTGTTTGGTACCTGTTATATCGGTTGTTCCCACTTCCTTTACTGGATAAATGGGCTTTCCATATTCATATTCCTGCTGATAAATCTTACCGTTGCGGAATACGTTGGTTGTCATGTGACTTGAAAGAGCGTTCACGCACGATACACCGACACCGTGTAAACCGCCAGATACTTTATAAGAACCCTTGTCGAATTTACCACCGGCATGGAGTACAGTCATTACGACTTCCAATGCAGATTTTTTTTCTTTTGGATGATAGTCTACAGGAATACCACGTCCGTTATCTTGTACGGTAATGGAGTTATCTTCATTGATCGTTACTTCTATATGGTTACAAAAACCGGCCAAGGCTTCGTCTATAGAGTTGTCTACCACTTCATATACCAAGTGGTGTAAGCCTTTTTCGCTGATATCGCCGATATACATGGCAGGACGTTTACGTACGGCTTCGAGTCCTTCCAGAACCTGGATACTGCTTGCCGAGTAATTGTTGCTGCTATTTGATGTCAGTTCTTCACTCATTTTCTTAGTTCTATTTTAAAACGTTCAAAGTTACGAAAAAAACGCGACATAGACCTATTTCAAGTATCAAAAAAAGTAAAAAATAGAACCCATAGTGAAAGGTGTTCTAAGCTTGATTATGTCGGTTGGATGGAAAATGGCTCAGTAGATAATCAATGGGGATAGCCATATAGCTTAGCGATTCTAAAAAGAAAGAACTTCTTGTCAGCTATCCCCCTTAAGTTAG
>RCNI01000619.1_pt1 | contig 21147 bp, 18 predicted proteins | sample 2041151 | NCBI WGS metagenome assembly RCNI01 (sample SAMN09708214, study PRJNA481090) | feces metagenome | isolation source: feces | place: Antarctica: Albino Rookery | reverse complement strand
ATGAGATTGCCGCAGTCAAGGCTGCCTGCAAGGGCAAGCTCCTGAAAGTCATCATCGAGACCTGCCTGCTGACTGACGACGAGAAGATCGCCATGTGCAAGGTCGTGTCCGATTCCGGTGCCGACTACATCAAGACCTCTACCGGCTTCTCCACCGCCGGAGCAACCTTCCACGATGTAGAGCTGTTTGCAAAGCATGTGGCACCCCATGTGAAGATCAAGGCCGCAGGCGGCATTTCCAGTCTGGAGGATGCACAGAAGTTCATCGAACTGGGAGCATCCCGTCTGGGCACTTCCCGTGTGGTAAAGCTGGCTAAGGCTCTGGAGGCCGGTCAGGAAGCAAAAAACGACGGCAGCTATTAAGCCTGCCAAATCAATAAAGGAGAATTTACTATGCTGAGTACACCTACCCCTCATAACAGCGCAAAGCTGGGCGATTTCGGTAAGACCGTTCTGATGCCCGGTGATCCTCTGCGTGCAAAATTTATTGCTGAAAACTTCTTTGAAAACCCCGTCCTTGTGAACAATGTCCGCGGCGTACAGGGCTACACCGGATACTATAAGGGCGTAAGGGTCTCCGTCATGGCTTCCGGTATGGGTATGCCTGCAATTGGCATCTACTCTCACGAGCTTTATAACGGCTATGGTGTGGAGAACATCATCCGTGTCGGCTCTGCCGGTGCTCTGCAGGAGAACATCAACCTCTACGATCTGGTTATCGGTCAGGGCGCCTGCACCGATTCCAATTTCGCACATCAGTTCCACTTCCCCGGAACCTTTGCCCCCATCGCTTCCTGGGAACTGGTCTCTGAAGCTGTAAAGGCCGCCGAAGCCAACGGCGCCCGGTACCATGTGGGCAATATCAACTCCTCCGATGCCTTCTACGGTGACCACGAAGGCGTTCCCGAAGGCCTCGACAGCGTGTACGCTCTCAAGAAGATGGGCGTCATGGCAGTTGAGATGGAAGCGGCTGCCCTTTATATGAACGCCGCCCGCTATGGCAAGCGTGCCCTGTGCATCTGCACGATTTCCGACCACATCATCAAGGGTGATGCTACGACTGCTGAGGAACGGCAGAATTCCTTCACTACCATGATGAAGGTAGCACTGGATGTGGCTGTTGCCATGGAAAACCGCTAATAAATCAACGGGGGAGGGCACAAGCCCTCCCTTATTGTCCCTATTACACTACTAAATGAGGTGAAAAATTATGAAACGCGTATTTTTGATTGTTTTGGATTCCTGTGGTATCGGCGAGTTGCCGGACGCAGCAAAGTTCGGTGACCACAATGTCAATACTCTGAAGGCCTGCTCCACTTCCAAGGAACTGAATATTCCCAACATGGTAAATGCAGGCATCGGCATGATCTCCGACGAGGAATTCCTGCCCCGGGTAGCGCATCCCACCGGTGCCTACGGCAAGCTGGCAGAGGCTTCCATGGGTAAGGATACCACCATCGGTCACTGGGAAATTGCGGGTATCGTCTCTCCGGAGCCCATGCCCACCTATCCCAACGGCTTCCCCGAGGAAGTGCTGAAGCCCTTCCGGGAGCAGACCGGCAGAGGTGTTCTTGCCAATGCTCCCTGGTCCGGCACCGCTGTCATCGAAAAGTTCGGTGAGGAGCACATGAAGACCGGCGACCTGATTGTTTATACCTCCGCCGACTCCGTGTTCCAGATTGCCGCTCACGAAGATGTGGTTCCGCCCGAGGAACTGTACAAGTATTGCCGCATTGCAAGAAATATTTTGCAGGGCAAGCACGGCGTAGGCCGTGTCATCGCCCGTCCCTTCATCGGCACCCCCGGCAACTTTACCCGTACCTCCAACCGCCATGACTTCTCTCTGGAGCCGCCCAAGGCTACCATTATGGATGCCGTGAAGGCTGCGGGTCTGGATTCCATTGCCGTTGGCAAGATTTTCGATATCTTTGCCGGACGGGGCACCACTGAGCATGTGTACAACAAGTCCAACACCGACGGAATGAACCATACTCTTCACTATGCCGATCAGGATTTCCACGGCCTGTGCTTCGTGAACCTTGTGGACTTTGATATGCTCTACGGTCACCGCCGTGACATCGACGGCTATGCCAGAGCCCTGAATGAGTTCGACGAGTTCCTGCCCAAGCTGATGGCAAAACTGGGCCCCGATGATGTGGTGATGATCACCGCCGACCACGGCTGCGATCCCTCCTACACTGCCACCACCGACCATACCCGTGAGTATGTGCCCCTGCTGGTGCTGGGTCAGTCCGTGAAGCCCGGCAGCATCGGCACCCGTGCCTGCTTCGCAGACATTGCTGCCACCATTGCCCAGCTTCTGGGCGTAGAACTGGAGACTCCCGGCAAGAGCTTTGCCGATCAGATCCTTTAAGGAGGAAATGTGCTATGACCTCTGAGAAATTGATGGAAATGGCCGTGGAGGCCATGAGCCACTCCTATTCCCCTTATTCGGGATTTAAGGTGGGTGCGGCGGTGCTTTGCGCCGACGGATCTGTTTATCAGGGCTGCAATATCGAAAACGCTGCCTTCGGCCCCACCATCTGCGCCGAGCGCACAGCGATTTTTAAGGCTGTCTACGACGGCCACCGGGACTTTACCGCAATTGCCGTCTGCGGCGGCAAGAACGGAGAAATCTCCGGTTTCTTCCCTCCCTGCGGCGTCTGCCGTCAGGTCATGCGGGAATTCTGCGAGGATGATTTTATGATTTATATGGTCGGCCCCAACGGCATCCATCAGGAAATGACCCTCGCTCAGCTGCTGCCCTGTTCTTTCAGCGCCAAAAAGCATATGCAGTAAGGGAAGATTTCTCCGAAAAAGCGGGGTTATATCGGAAGTGTGCCGCAAAAAATAACTTTTTCTCAAAAAAGAGTTGATTTGTTCACACTTCTATGAGAGAATAGCAAAGGCTGTAAAATTATCAAGCACCAAATTATTTGGAGGAATGAAACATGAAAAAGATGCTGGCATTGCTGCTGGCTTGTCTGACCGTCGTTGGCCTGTTTGCAGGCTGCGCAGGCGGTGACAGCGCAGAAACCACCACACCCGAAACAACTACTGCTCCCACCCAGCCTGCCGAAACCAAGGCAAAGCTGCAGATCGCTATGATTGAGGACGAAGATGCTACTGCTCACGCCGAAATCAACAAGACTGTTCGGGAAGCCGTGCAGAAGTGGACTGAGGAAAAGGACGCTAAGTTCACCACCTATAAGCTGGCCGGAGAAAATGATGTCCGCCGCAAGGAAACTCTGCGTACCGCTATCGTAAACGGTGCCAATGTGGTTGTGGTTGCAGGCAGCAGCTACGCTTCCGTGGTTCTGGATCTGGCTGGCGAATTTTCCAATGTGAAGTTCGTGGCTCTGGAAGTTTCCAATAACGATATCCTGAAGGCAGCCGTGACCGCTGCGGGCGAAACCTACGACGGTAACCCTGACAACTGGGATATCAAGAAGTATGCCGACTATGAGAACCTTTCCTGCGTTGCTGACATCAATGAGATGGAAGGCAAGCTGGCAAGCTTCCTCGAGGGCGACAAGAAGGACTAAACTCCAATGAAAAGAACGGGCTTTTGCCCGTTCTTTTTTGTTAGGTGCTTTAGCCCGATAAACCCCGGTTCTGCCGGGGAAAATAACTTTCGTATATGAAAGATAACCTCCTACGATGAAAATGGCAGTGGTTTGATGACCACACTACCGACATCGAAGGAGGTTATTTTACGATGGAAAGAAATACTGTAAATCGCAGTGCTTACGCAACATGGAAATGCCAATACCGTATCGTATTTGCACCGAAATTTTGCCGCAAAGCAATATGCGGAGAACTCAGATGCTGGATAAATACCAATTACCGATCGGTTATGCGGTTTTCCAGCCAGCTCAGAATGTCCTGATAGACATCCAGACGGCTGTCTTCGTTGAGAATTTCGTGCCGCAGGCCGGGGTAGAGCTTCATCCGTACATCACAGACACCGGCATCCATGAAAAGCTGGTAAGCTTTTTGCACACCCTTGCCCATGTCTCCCACCGGGTCGGAATTTCCGGCAATGAAAAAGACGGGGGAGTTAATGTTCATCTTGGCGATATTTTTCTTGTCGGTGATGAAGGAAAGCCCCTCAAACATATCCCGGAACAGCCCCAGACTGGTTTTGCCGCCGCAGAGAGGGTCATCGATATAGTTATCCACATTGGTTGCACTGTAGGAGATCCAGTCGCAGTCTGTGCGATTGGGGGCAAATTTGCGGTTGTAATTGCCGAATGCCAGATTCTCCATCATGTGACTGTGACCGGCGGTGCCTTTCTTCTTGATAAGCTTTTGGGAAAGCTTCTGACCGGCATGGATGGAGGCTTCGCTGGGATGACCGGTGCCGCAGATAATGTAGCCGTCATAAAAACCGGGATAGAGGATCATGTGGGTTCGGGTGAGGAAGGAACCCATGGAATGTCCCAGCAGGAACACGGGAATCCCCGGGAAACGCCGGCCGATCTCCTGACGGAGAGTTTCCATGTCTTTCACGACATTCCACCAGCCGTTTTCTGCTCCGAAGTAGACCGGAGGGTAATAAGGAATCTGGGAGAGGCCGTGCCCCAGATGGTCATTGGCAACTACCGCAAAGCCGTTGGCACAGAGAAATTCGGCCAGATGCTGATAGCGGCGGCCGTATTCAGCAACGCCATGGGCAATCTGAATCACGGCACGGGGCTTTCGATTGTTGGGAATCCACTGATTGACATGGATCTTGGTAAGGTTACTGTTAGAGGGGAAGTAAAATTCGGTGTATTCCATGGCGATTCTCCTTTAAAATGTTCTGCTTTGTATGGTTAGAGAATATCCTGTAAAAGGCATTTCCTCAATAGACAAATCCCGCCCACTGCCTAAAAAAGCGACATTTTCCGTGATTATACAGGGAAAATCTCTCATATGCGGCGAGAAATTGGAAATAGCAGTTGCATTTTGCGTGGGATGCTTTATAATGAAATTAAGAAACAGGGAAGGAGAACCTTATGGCAGACTTTACGAAAAAGGCGATCCGCAGTGCTTTTATCAAGATCCTGAATGAAAAGCCGCTGAAGCAGATTTCCGTTCGGGATATTGTGGACGAGTGCGGCATTAACCGCAATACATTTTACTACCATTTTCAGGACATTCCTCAGCTGTTGGAAAGCATCGTCCGGGAGGATGCGGAAAGAATCATAACGGAAAATCCTAAAATCGGCTCCATTGAGGAGTGTATCGATGCCATTGTGAGTTTTTCCCTGAAAAACCGTCGGGCGGTGCTGCACATTTTCCGCTCCGTAAACCGGGACATTTTTGAGCAGTATCAGTGGCGTGTCTGCGAATACGCCGTTACGACTTTTATTGACGGTATCGAGGAGAGCAAGGCTCTTTCGCCGGAGGATCGGGAGGCCATCATTACCTATGTGAAATGCGTTTGCTTTGGACTGGTGATGAACTGGCTGGAAAACGGACTTCAGGAGGATGTGCGCAGCTTCATGCACCGGATGTGCCAGCTGAAGCAGGGTGAGCTGGTGGAAATGATCCGACGGTGTATAAAATAAGTCTTTAAAAGAAAACGGTCACAGGAGTTTTCCTGTGACCGTTATTTTGATCTGTCAGCTGTTTTTGTGAATCATATGGAAAGCATACCCAAAAAACTGAATATTGACGGATTAATGTTTATTTTTGTGGTAGAAATCGAGATTTGCGACTGCTTCTTCTTCACTGTCAGCGCATATTGCAAACACCACAGGCTCATCATCTTCGAAATAGAATATTACAATGATTTGCGGGTCCGTCAGAAGAATATCGATATGGTAATAGTTTTTCTCTTCGGCGTTAGACATTGTTGAAATTCCACCGCCAAACAGGGTGATTTTCTTCCCGTCAATAAAGCCGTCATAACCTCCGACAAACGCATCCTTTCCCGTGATAGGATACGCATCCAACGCAAGCAGTCCCGAAAACAGCTTGTTACATCCGGGCAGAACGCCGGACGCGGTAAATGTGCTTTCGCCGGATATTTCTTTGGTATTGGGGTCTATAAAATAGCATTTTTTCTGTAAATTAATGTATGCCGATTTACCCATCACATGGATTCCGCTTCTGAAAAACATGCGATACTGCATGTAATGGATTGCGGCAGCAACACACAGAGTGGCAAGGCAGGTTAAGACGATGATAATGACGGTACTGTGTTTTTTCTTCATCATGTTTTCCCCCTGTTCTGAGAGCTGACGGTTTGGTTTACTTTCCCAAGAAACGGTAGATGTTTTCCTTTTCCAAAGATAGAAAATACAAATATATATGTGCGTGCAGACTATTTTAACACAACAAACATAGATATGATTTGCATTTACTACACTTATAGTACAAAAGTAATTGATTTTCGTCAATTATAGTGCTGGAAAATGTTATACAATATTTATGGGCACATACTGTTTAAGTTGTACATTGGATTCATAATGGCTTTTCCTGCCGAATGAAACATAAGAAAACGGTCACACCGCCATGCGACGGTGTGACCGTATTTTTATAATCTGTTATCTACTCAGTTTATCGTAAGAACGAATGTCTTACTTGTTCTTGATCGCAGCCTGTGCAGCAGCCAGACGGGCGATGGGAACACGGTAGGGAGAGCAGGAAACATAGCTCAGGCCAATCTTATGGCAGAACTCGATGGAGCTGGGATCGCCGCCGTGCTCACCGCAGATGCCGCAGTGCATACCGGGACGGACGGATCTGCCCTTGGTAACAGCCATTTCCATCAGCTGGCCAACGCCGGTGGTATCCAGACGAGCGAAGGGATCGGACTCGTAGATCTTGCTGCCGTAGTATGCGGGCAGGAACTTGCCGGCATCGTCACGGCTGAAGCCGAAGGTCATCTGAGTCAGGTCGTTGGTGCCGAAGCAGAAGAACTCAGCTTCCTCAGCAATGGCATCAGCGGTCAGGCAGGCTCTGGGGATCTCCACCATGGTACCGACCTCGTACTTGAGGGAGGCACCGGAAGCGGCGATGACCTCATCAGCGGTCTTAACCACGATATCCTTAACGAACTTCAGCTCCTTGACCTCGCCGGTCAGGGGGATCATGATTTCGGGAACGATGTTCCAGTCAGCATGACGGGACTTGACAGCCAGAGCGGCCTTGATGACAGCCTTGGTCTGCATAGCAGCGATTTCGGGGTAGGTAACAGCCAGACGGCAGCCACGGTGACCCATCATGGGGTTGAACTCGTGCAGATCGTTGATAACCTGCTTGATATAAGCAACGGTCTTGCCCTGAGAAGCTGCCAGAGCGGCGATATCGGCTTCGTCGGTGGGCACGAACTCGTGCAGAGGGGGATCCAGGAAGCGGATGGTTACGGGGTAACCGCCCAGAGCCTCGAACAGACCCTCGAAGTCAGCCTGCTGCATGGGCTCGATCTTAGCCAGAGCAGCCTCACGCTCCTCAACAGTCTCGGAGCAGATCATTTCACGGAATGCACCGATACGGGAAGGATCGAAGAACATATGCTCGGTACGGCACAGACCAATACCCTGAGCGCCGAAGGCAGCTGCCTGCTTGGCGTCCTTGGGGGTATCGGCGTTGGTGCGAACGCCCAGCGTCTTATACTTGTCAGCCAGCTCCATGATACGGCCAAAGTAGCCGGAGTTGGGGTCGGCGGGAATGGTGGGGATCAGCTCGGCGTAGATGTTGCCGGTGGAGCCGTCCAGAGACAGCACATCGCCCTCGTGGTAGGTCTTGCCGTGGAGGGTGAAGACCTTGTTCTCCTCGTCCATCTTGATGTCGCCGCAGCCGGAGACACAGCAGGTACCCATACCACGGGCAACAACAGCTGCGTGGGAGGTCTGGCCGCCGCGGACGGTCAGGATGCCCTGAGAGTACTTCATGCCCTCGATGTCCTCGGGGGAAGTTTCCAGACGAACCAGAACAACCTTCTCGCCCTTCTTGCCGTGCTCAACAGCGTCCTCAGCGGTGAAGACGATGGTACCAGCAGCGGCGCCGGGGGAAGCAGCGATGCCCTTGGAGACGGCCTCAGCCTTCTTCAGAGCAGCGGGATCGAACTGGGGATGCAGCAGCATATCGAGGCTCTTGGCATCGATCTGCATCAGTGCCTCTTCCTCAGAGATCATGCCTTCGTCGATCAGGTCGCAGGCGATCTTGATAGCGGCGGCAGCGGTACGCTTGCCGTTACGGGTCTGGAGCATATAGAGCTTCTTATCCTCGATGGTGAACTCCATATCCTGCATATCCCGGTAGTGGTTTTCCAGAGTGTTGCAGACATCCAGGAACTGAGTGTAAACCTCAGGCAGGATCTCCTGCATCTGAGCGATGGGCATGGGAGTACGAACGCCGGCGACAACGTCTTCGCCCTGTGCATTCATCAGGAACTCGCCCATGAGGCCCTTCTCGCCGGTAGCGGGGTTACGGGTAAATGCAACGCCGGTGCCGGAAGTATCGCCCAAGTTACCGAAGGCCATCATCTGCACATTAACGGCAGTACCCCAAGAGTAGGGAATGTCATGGTCCATACGGTAGATATTGGCACGGGGGTTGTCCCAGGAACGGAACACAGCCTCGATAGCCTTGAACAGCTGCTCCTTAGGATCGGAGGGGAAGTCCTCGCCCAGCTGGTTCTTGTACTCAGCCTTGAACTGCTCAGCCAGTTCCTTCAGATCCTCAGCGGTGAGCTCGTTATCAAAGTGAACGCCCTTGCGCTCTTTCATAGCATCGATGAGCTTCTCAAAGTACTTCTTGCCGACTTCCATAACGACATCGGAGAACATCTGGATGAAGCGGCGGTAGCAGTCGTATGCCCAGCGGGGATTGCCGGACTTAGCGGCCATGACCTCGACGACCTGCTCGTTAAGACCCAGGTTCAGGATAGTATCCATCATGCCGGGCATGGAAGCACGGGCACCGGAACGAACGGAAACCAGCAGAGGATTCTCCAGATCGCCGAACTTCTTGCCGGTAATGGCTTCCATCTTGGTGATGTATTCCATGATCTCGGCCTTGATTTCATCGTTGATGGAACGGCCGTCTTCGTAGTACTTGGTGCAGGCCTCGGTAGTGATGGTGAAGCCCTGCGGGACAGGAAGACCCAGATTGGTCATTTCTGCCAGATTAGCACCCTTGCCGCCGAGAAGTTCACGCATTTTGCCGTTGCCCTCGGTGAACAGGTAAACATACTTATGTGACATTTCATAACCCCTTTCACGATTGCGGATGATGAGTTTCATCCCTTTTTGTGTGCTATTTTAGTAATTAACCATAATGCTTGTACATTATAGCATGGAGAAATGAAAATTGCAAACATTTTCACAAATTTTTGCAGGATTTTTTCCTGTTTCTAGGAGATGCTACAATCGTACGGGGAAAAGAAAACCGCAGCCGCCAAAAATAAGCGGCTGCGGGGGTTAGTCAATATTCACGAATGACGGCTTTTACAAGGCCGAGAATCTGAGCATTTTTACCGTCGATAGGCTCGTAGCTGTCATTTTCCGGCATGAGCCACACCTCGCCGTTACGGCGGCGCAGGCGCTTGACGGTGGCTTCATCCTCCAGAAGGGCAACCACGATCTGACCGTCCTGAGCTGTCTGCTGGGGACGGACAACCACTTTGTCGCCGCTGAGGATTCCGGCGCCGATCATACTGTCACCCCGGACACGAAGAGCAAAACAGCTGGGGTCACCGTCCCAGGGAATGGTACCTTCCTGATTTTCAAAGGCCAGAATGGGGACACCGGCAGTGACCACACCCACCACCGGAATCTGACCGGGACGGACAGCGGTGGCAATGGCCCGCTTGCGACCCTTGGCACCGGGGGCGTGGAGCAGGCCTTTTTCCTGCAGGGCTTGGATATGATAGCTGACCGAGGCGGTGGAGCGCAGACCCACGGCTGCGCCGATCTCCCGAACAGAGGGAGCGTAGCCGTTTTCCTGAATAAAACGGTTCACATATTCCAAAATCTTCTCTGCCTTATCGCTGGTTCTGGGCATGAAAATTCCCTCCTATCCAAACATTATAGCATGATTATAGCACATATGAACGAAAAAGAAAAGAGGGGAAATGGGCATCCGGCAGGAAATTTCTGCCCTCCGGCGGATATAATGATAGGGAGAACGGATTAAGGAGGGGCTGAAATGGAGCATTATGATCCCGGGCAGGTCACACGGGTATGGCAGCGGGTCTGGTCGGAAGGAACGGAAAAATCGGTACTGCCGGGGCTGAAAGCACTGGCAGCAGCGGAGATCACGGAAGCGGCGCTGTTAAAACGCCTGAGCGCCCAGCTGGGAGACGGCGGGGTATTGCTGAAAATGAGCCGGGAGGATGCCGCCCACGGGGAGTGCATCAAAGGCATTTACATCATGGCAACGGGGGAACATCCGGAGCTGAAACCCTATCTTACGGAAACGGAAAAGCCGGAAACTGCTCTGCGCAAATGCTATGTGCGGAAGCTGCGGGCCATTGCCCAGTATGAATCCCGGGCGGGGGACGCAGACTACGGGAGCGCCTTTTCGTGGCTTGCACGGCAGGAAGAAGAGCATTGCTGCCGGATTTTGCAGCTGATGGGACGGCTGAAAAAATAAATCCTTCGAGGGGGTGACCTTCGGAGGACAAAAGAAAAAGCAGATACCCAAAAGGGTATCTGCTTCATCATGGTGACCCGTACGGGAATCGAACCCATGTTACCGCCGTGAAAGGGCGGTGTCTTAACCGCTTGACCAACGGGCCTGGTAGCGGCAATCTGATTCGAACAGATGACATACCGGGTATGAACCGGCTACTCTACCAACTGAGTTATGCCGCCATATGTGGTCAAGAAGACTTCGGCACCGCCGAAATCAGCTTCATTATTATATACAAGGGTTCCCTGTTTGTCAAGTAAAAAAACAAGTTTTTTTAGGAAACTTTCCAAAAAACCGAAAATCGGGGCTGACCGTCGGAAAAAAGGCTGTCAGCCCCTGATTTTTTGGAATTTTGCAGACTTTTTTCCGCTGGGAGAAATCCCGAAGGGAACGCCGGAAAAATTTCCACAGCACCGGTGCTTTTGAAAAATCACAGGGAAATGTCCGTAAAATAATCGTAAAGCGGCGCAAGCGCGCAGAGCATTTTTTTAACCTCCTGCGCAAGCTCCGGAGAAAACACCACGGGGGAGAAGGGAGCACTGCGGATACAGCAGATATGCTCCTTCCATGCGAAATACGGCACCAGCGCCGGATTTTCTGTGGCCTTGGGACGCTTGTAGCAGTCGGCGGTCACGGGAATTCCGGTGGCTTTTTCGGCATTTTTCAGAAGCTTCGGCAGAGTTTCGGGGTCTGCTTCCAGCTTTTTGCGGAAGGCTTCCATGAAATTCGCCTTGGGGTGCCACAGGCAGAAGCCGTAGCGAATGCCATCGGGGCAGATTTCAAAAAACAGGCAGGGGTGCTCTGCCCACCAGGGCTCGTCCGGGCGGATGGAGATCCAAAGACTTTCCTTATACGGGGTGGGGTGGTGACGGCGGGCATCCCGGTAAATGCGGCTGACCTTCAAAACGGTGCCGCTTTTGGTGAGAAAGGGCTCAAAGAGTGCCTTTCCCAGAGCTTTGGTAGGCTCGTAAAGGGTGTCGATATACTGCTGTTTATTTTGCAAAAACCATTCTCGGTTGTTATTCAGGCGGATTCCCCAGAGGAAATCCACAGTTTCTGGGGAGTAAAGCGGGTCCATAGTTTATAACCTCTTTTTCAGTTTGGCAGGGTCTTCGTTCTCCAGCTTCGGAGCGCCGTTTTTCCAGATGAGCTGGTTGTGACTCTTTACGGGATGCTCCTTTTCCGGAATCTCCACGGTAAAGTGGTCGGAGGCGTTGATGATGGTGGTGTTCTGATATTGGATGCTCCGGGGCTGGAGATGGTCATAGCGCATGTGAACATGACCGTGGAGCATATAGGCGGGCTGGTACTGATCCAACAGCTCCCGCAGGGCGGCAAAGCCCATATGGGCGGGGTCGTCCGCATCTCCAAGCCCCTGCGCCGGGGCGTGGGTCACTACGAGGTCTACGCCGCCTTCCAGCCACAGGCGAAAACGGAGCTTGCGAATCCGCCGTTTCATCTGCCGCTCGGAATACTGGTATGTGCCGGGGTGATACTGCCGACAGCCGCCCAGTCCCAGAATCCGCAGACCGTTGTAGACCACCAGCTTGTCGTCGATACAGTCACAGCCTGCCGGGGGACGGATGCTGTAATTCTCGTCATGGTTTCCATGGACATAGAGCAGGGGGCACCGGGCCATGGTGACCAGGAAGGAGAGATAGTCGGCTTTTAAGTCTCCGCAGGAGAGAATCAGGTCATATTCCGAAAGCTTGCCGGGGGTGTAATAATCCCACAGAGCGGGGGATTCTTCGTCGGAAATGGCAAGAATTTTCAAATGGAACCCTCCTTTTCGACGGGAATCTGGTCACGGTTCACGCCAATCTCCCGAACCATGGGCTGGGCGATGGGCATGATTTCGTCGAAGGAGGGGATGGAGCCGATGACATTTTCCACCAGCCAGTCCATCCGAAGCAGTTCGTCCGGGTTCAGGGTCGTGTCGGCGGTACAGCGCAGCATTCCGTCCTGAGATACCACCCGGCGGCGGAAGGGGTCGATACTGCCGCTGCGGATGCCGTCCCGAAGGATGTTTGCCAGTGTCTTGACGGACTCCGGCAGCTTGTCTGACAGCTGAACATCGATAACGCCGCTGTCCAGCCCCCACCAGTAGTTGACGGCCTGCCGGGGATCGGCATCCTGCCCCCAGTGACCGGAGAGAATGGAGCGAACCATAGTTTCGTAGAATTTTCCCCAGAGCCACACGGGGGAGGCCAGCGGCTCCAGATTGCCGCAGTCGTCCAGCATATAGGTGCCGTAGTTGCAGAAATTCAGGTACATCCGGTCATCCGTAGGCACATCCCGGTTGGAAAGCACATGGATGCCGTCCCGTATCAGGTCGGCCTGCGGGGAACCTTCCATGCAGGACCAGCGCAAATGGATTTTTGCCCGGGGATTGGTAAGCTGTGCCCCCAAGGCGAAGGCGTTGATGGATGCAGGAACGCCGAAAATGGGGTAAGAGCCAATATAGCCGATATCATCATCCGGCGACATGGCACCGGCAATGGCACCGGTGATGAATTTTGCCTCGTAAATGCGGCTGTAATAGGAATGGATGCTGGAAAAACAGGTATTTGTAGAGCAATTAAGGAAATGAACCTTGGGATATTTGACGGCAACCCGCAGAGCCGGGCGGCGCAGCTGAGGTGTGGTGGTAAAGATCACATCGGCTCCGTCTGCCACGGCTTTTTCCAGAAGCTCCTCCGCCAGCTGAGGCGTATCGGCGTGGAAATAGCTGCGGACGGTGATCCGGCTGCCAAGGGCTTCTTCCAGCTCACGGCGGCCTTTGTCATGGCCCTCGATCCATGTGCTCACAGTGGGGTCCAGTGCGTTCACAAAGGCTATATTGAGATGATCTGCGGTGCCGGGCATGAGCCAGTTCAGCAGACCGGAGTGTTCGGTGGTGTCGGTGGGGTCGGTACGCAGCAGAGGCCCGTCCGGCCGGGAGATGGTGACCATATCATCCAAAAGGATGTCAAGCGTATTTTTTAATTCCCTGGCGCTGAGCTGCCCCAGATCCCGGAAGGGATAGAACTGGAGCCACATCAGCAGCGCTTCTTCCGGCAGCAGGTGCAGAGATTTGTCACTGAGGGTGTAGAAAGCATCCAGAAAATACTGGTAATAGGCGGCAAGGGTTCGCTTTTCCCGGTCAGTCCAAGGCTCTCCGGGGGTTTTGCCCAAGCAAGCCAGCAGCCGGGCATAGTCACCGGGCTGATGGAACTGGATACGGTAGAAGGAAGTGGATTTGTAGAAATCCAGAAATTCGTAGTAGGCACGGATCCGGGGGCTCTTGGCATCATAAGGGGGAAGAACCCGTTTGACAGTGCCGCTGACCCGGGGAGCATCCATATACTTGAGAACGCTTACCCGTTTGTTGCCCTCCTGCACATAGAATTTTCCCAGATATTCAAAGCACTGGATGGGGTCCCGGATGCCGTCGCTGAGATGATCGGCGCAAAGGCTGATCCACTTGAAGCCGAATTCACTGTCCGGGTTTAAAAGAGGCAGAAAGTTGGCGGAAAATGCGGAGATCCGCCCTGCGGATTTGGTTCCGACAATGAGATCTGCGGGAATCTCCACCAGACCGATGTCCTGCACGGAGTAGTTCTGCTGCTCCTCCAGAATATTGTCGAGAACTGCCGGGTAGGGATCGAGTCCCTGGGCGATGAGGCTGCGATATTCCTTTTGCCCCAGCTTCAGGGCCTGCTCATAGGCCTCTCGGGCTTCTTGACGACTCATAATAACATCCCCCAAATGCATAGTGATACACACATATCATATCCGTTTTTTTCCTGTTTGGCAACAGAAAAACCGCCTTTTTGAAAAATTTCGGGGGCAGCAGAAAGAATACTTGACCGACCTTTGGTTCTTTGATACAATAGCGCCGACAATACTCCATGGAGGTGCGAGATGAAGACATCCTATTGTGACATTGGCATCATCGGATGCGGTGAAGCAGGCATTTTTGCAACCTACGAACTGGCTCGGCTGAATCCGGGACTCAAGATTCTGGTATGCGAGCAGGGCGCAGATATTTACAACCGCCATTGCCCCATTGTGGCAGGCAAGGTGAAGGAGTGCATCCACTGCAAAACCTGCGACACTATGTGCGGTTTCGGCGGTGCAGGCGCTTTTTCTGACGGAAAGTTCAACTTTACCACCCAATTCGGCGGCTGGCTCACGGATTTTATGGACGAAAAGACGGTCATGGATCTGATTGAGTATGTGGATTCCATCAATATGCGTTTCGGCGCTACGGATAAGCGATTCACCACGGCATCCAAGGCAGCGCAGGAACTGGAAAAAGTGGCGCTTCAGAACGATCTGCATCTTTTGCAGGCCAGCTGCAAGCATCTTGGCACCGAGAATAATTTGGTTGTGCTGACCAATATTTATGAGAACCTTAAGAATAAGGCGGAATTCCGTTTCCGTACCCCGGTGAATCACATCGAGCGCACCGAGAACGGCTACGCCATGATTCTGGATGACGAGCGCATCGAGTGCCGCTATCTCATTGCAGGCCCCGGCAGAAGCGGCGCAGAATGGTTCAGCAACGAATGCAAATCCATGGGACTGAAGCTCATCAACAATCAGGTGGATGTAGGCGTCCGTGTGGAGCTGCCGGCAAAGGTATTTGAGCATATCACCGATGTTGTGTATGAAAGTAAGCTGGTCTACCGCACCAAGCAGTACGGCGACAGCGTCCGCACCTTCTGCATGAACCCCTACGGCCATGTGGTCACCGAGGCGGTGGAGGGCATCAACACCGTAAACGGTCACTCCTACTCCGACCCCAGCCTCCGCAGCGAAAACACCAACTTTGCGCTGCTGGTGTCCAACCGGTTCACAGAGCCTTTCGACGAGCCCTACCGCTACGGCAAGCACATTGCATCTCTGAGCAATATGCTGGCAGGCGGCGTACTGGTGCAGCGCTTCGGCGATCTGGTGAAGGGTATCCGTACCAACGAACATCGTTTGCAGCAGAGCTATGTAAAGCCCACCCTGACGGCGGCGGTTCCCGGCGACCTGAGTCTGGCGCTTCCCAAGCGGCAGCTGGATGACATTATTGAGATGATCTATGCCCTTGACAAGATCGCTCCCGGTACTGCCAACTACGACACCCTGCTCTACGGTGCAGAGGTGAAGTTCTACTCCTCCCGTCTGGAACTCAGCGGCGAGCTGGAGACCAAGATGCCCGGCTTCTTCGCCATGGGCGACGGCGCAGGCGTTACCAGAGGCCTGGCGCAGGCCGGTGCTTCCGGTATCCGGGTAGCAAGAGTGATTGCAGAAAGAGAAAAAAATAAAAACTGATTTTACGGGCGTGGCGCAGAGAATGTGCCACGCCCGTTTTTTATGGTTCTGACCTGAAAAAACAAGGCGGTTTCGACTGTTTCCGAGAAAAATCCTTCTGCCGGTGCAAACACGCAGAATTTCTATGTTGTATTATCTCGTTTGCCTACCGAAAAATCTTCCAATTCAGAAGGCCCCATTTTGTGAAAATGAGAGAAATTCCTGGGAAAAATTGCAATTGCAGGGGGTTTCCTGTATCATGGAACCAATACAGGGAGTGAGGGAGGAAAAAGTATGCAGACAGAAAACGGAGCGTTTGAAAGGCTCTCCATGCGGGTCATCGGGGAAGTCAGAAAGGTGATCGTCGGCAAGGACGAAGCCCTTTTATGGACGCTGGCGGCCCTGCTGGCGGGCGGTCATATTCTGTTGGAGGATATTCCCGGCGTGGGAAAGACCACCATGGCGGTGGCTTTTTCCAAGGTGCTGGGGTTAAGCTGCAACCGGATGCAGTTTACGCCGGATGTGCTGCCGTCGGATGTGACGGGCTACACCATGCCGGATGCCGCAACCGGAAAAATGTGCTATCAGCCGGGTGCGGTGCTGTGCAACCTTTTTCTGGCGGATGAACTGAACCGTGCCACCTCACGGACGCAGTCCGCCCTTTTGGAGGCCATGGAGGAGGGACAGGTGACGGTGGACGGGGTGTGCCACCCCATTCCCAAGCCTTTTATGGTCATCGCCACCCAGAATCCCACCGGTGCTGCCGGTACGCAGCTCCTGCCGGACAGCCAGATGGACCGCTTTTCCATGCGGATGCAGCTGGGGTACCCGGAGCCTGCGGATGAAGTGAACATGATTCTGAACCGACAGGGAAAAAATCCGCTGGAAACCGTGGAGCAGGTGCTGACCCGTCAGCAGCTGCTGGATATGCAGCGGATGACAGAGGAAACCTATGTGGACAAGCAGGTGGTGGAATACATCGTTCGGCTGATTTCTGAGACAAGAAACCATAAAAGCATTCTGCGGGGCGCCAGTCCCAGAGCCACATTGTCCGTGACGGCAATGGCCAAGGCGGTGGCTCGGCTCAAGGGACGGGATTATGTGGTTCCGAAGGATGTTATGGAAGTATTTGTCCGGACGGTGGAGCACCGGCTTTTGCTGACAGCACAGGCGGAAGGAAACGGAGAAAACGGGCGGACAATCCTTTCCGAGATCCTGCGCACCACCGCTGCGCCGAAGCTGGGCTGAAATTATGGTCGGACGGTGGTTATTATATCTGGGGGCGCTGACAGGGTGCATTGCTTTTGCATGGGCGAACCCCCAGTGGTTTTCGTCGGCGCTGGCTGTGGGCGTACTGTGTCTGCCGCTGTTTTCTCTGCTGATGAGTCTGCCGGCGATGCTGACACTGAAGCTGCGGATCGGCTGCCACAACCGGGTACAGATGCAGATTCCTGTGAAGATTCGCAGGGAAATCAGCTGCCCGCTGCCTGTGCCGATGATTTCTTTCAAAATTCGGGTAAAGCGGCTGCTTTCCGGGGAAACATGGCTGCTGAATGGGGAAAAACTGCCGACGGAGCATTGCGGGCGGTTGGAATGTTTCCCGGATCGGGTGAAAGTCTATGACTATCTGGGGCTTTTCTGCCTGCCGATGAAGCATTTTCCCCACATGACAGTGACGGTGGAGCCGAAGCCTCTGACAGTGGCGGAGCCGCCCAAATTGCAGGAATATTTGAGCCGCTCCTGGCGGCCGAAGCCCGGCGGCGGTTATTCCGAAAACCACGAGCTGCGGCTTTATCGCCCCGGGGACAGTCTCAACCAGATCCATTGGAAGCTGTCGGCAAAGACCGGCAAGCTGATCCTCCGGGAGCCTATGGAGCCGGAACGGGGAAAAATGGTTCTGGACATGGAGCTCAAGGGAACAGACGACGAACTGGATCGAAAATTCGGGCGGATGCTCTATCTGAGCCGGTATCTGCTGGAAATCGGTGCCCGGCATGAGCTGCGGGTTCTTACAGGTGACGGCGTGCGGTATTATCCTGTCTGCAATGAAGAGAATTTGCTGCGGGCGGTGGACGATCTGCTGGGGAGCCCCTGTGCAAAGCCGGAGGCGGAGATGGAACCTCTGCGCAGCTGTGGATGGCTCTGCCGGATCGGAGGTGAGCCGGATGAAGCGTGAAACGCAGGAACGGATCTTTACCGGGCTTTGGGCTTGGGTGATGGCTTCTGCCATCAGCGTAAGCGGCGTATTTTGCATGGTATCCGGTTTCCGGATGGAGAATGTGGATGCCGAGCAGCTGATTCTTGGCTGTGTGGGCTTTTCGGCTCTGGGAGCCATTGCGTACAGCTTCCGCTTCGGCGGCTTGGGACTGCTGGGGGCAGGAATCGGCGTCGGTATATTTTCATGGGACGCTCTGTCGGGAAGCGTTCGGCTGCTGGCGGAAAATATCAGCCGGATATATGACAAAGCCTACCGCTGGGGGTATCTTGAATGGGCAGTTCCGGGGGAGTTTACGCCGGAGGAAGCTTTGCTGGCGCTGGGATTTTTGGCGGCGCTGGGAGTTTCTTTCACGGTATGCAGAAGAAAAAGGGCGGTTGCCGCTCTGGCGGTGCCGGTGCTCATGGTGATTTCCTGCTTTGTGGTGACGGACACGGTGCCGGATAAAATCTGGCTGTTTCTGCTGGTGGTGGCGACGGTTTTGCTGATTCTTACCAATCAGGTGCGCCGCCGGGATGCCATGGACGGAAGCCGTCTGACGGCGCTGATGCTGGTGCCGGTGGTGCTGGCGGGAGGACTGCTTTTTGCCGTTGTGCCGGAGAAGGGCTTCGATTTTCAGAACTGGGATGTGCAGATGAGCGCCCCGGGTTTCTGGGAAGAAATCCGGCATTTATTTGACAAAACGCCGCCTCAGCTGAATTTTGCCTGGGAAAGCAGGAGCGTATCGCTGGCGCATCTGGGTTCTCTGCCGGAATTCGGGCAGGATGCCCTGTATGTCAAGGCGGATTTTTCCGATGTCCTCTATCTCCGGGGACAGGCCTTTGACCGCTACACCGGCAGGGACTGGAAAACTACGGATGCGGAAGACGGCCCGGACGACGGCTGGACCGACCGCCGTGCCGTCCCTCTGGGCAGGGTGGAAATCACTACGGCGGGGCCGAGACGAAATCTCTATTTCCCCGTATATCCCGGGGAGAGCCTTGTGAAATTCGGCTATGAGCGCAAAGACGGCGCTTACAGAAGCCGGGGAGACAATTATGTGATTCCCGTCTACTCGGCAGGCGTTACAGAGCAGCGGAATATGCTGGTGGGTTTGCAGGAAAACTACACACAGCTTCCGGAAGAAACAAGGCGGTACGCCGAGGCACTGGTGCAATCTTTTGCAGGAGAGGAAAAGAATACTGCGCAGATGGCGAACAAAATCCGGCAGTTTGTTTCCCAAAGTGCAAGGTACAGCCGGGAAGTGGAAACGATGCCCCGGACGGAAAAGGATTTTGTCAGATGGTTTCTGGAGGATGCGGACAGAGGCTACTGTGTCCATTTTGCCACGGCGGCCACGGTGCTTTTGCGGGCGGCAGGGATTCCGGCCCGGTATGTGACGGGCTATACGGCAAGGGTAACTGCCGGGAAAAGCGTTACGATTCCGGAAAGTCAGGCCCATGCGTGGGTGGAATATTACGATGCCGGCTGGCGGATTCTGGACCCGACTCCCGGCGAATCTTCTTCGGTAATCCCGGAGCCTGTACAGACGGAACCGACGGTGTCCAAGGAGACAGAACCTGTAGACCCCGTCGAGACAGACCCGACGGAGCCCAAGGAGACAGAGCCGGCAAAACCCATTGAGACAGACCCGACAGAGCCTGCGGAAACGCAGCCGCAGCCTTCGGGTTCTTCGCAGACTGAGCCGTCAGAGGAAACGGCCACGGAGCCTTTGCCGGAAAAACCTTCGGAACCGCAGGAGCCGGGCGAGAATCCGATTTTCGGGATTCTCGGGAAGATTCTGCCGTGGCTGGGAGCTGTGGCGGGAATTTTGGGCGCCGCATGGCTTCAGTATCGGGCAAGGCTGGCACATTACCAAAGCAGGCGCAGGCAGGGCAGCTGCAATCAGCAGGCGCTTTATCTCTGGCGCAGATGCGACAGAATTGCCAAAGCTATGCAGCAAATTCCACCGAAAAAGCTGCGGGAATTGGCGGAAAAAGCCAAATTCAGTCAGCATATGCTGACAAAAGAAGAGCTTTCTGCCTTTGATGACTATTTGGAGGAACTGCACAGGCGCAGAAGCCAGAAGCCATGGCTGTGGCAGGTGTGTTTCCGGCTCATCTGGGCAGTGGAATAGTTTTTGGAATATGCTCCCTTCGGGGAGCATATTTTTTGCTTTTTTGCAGAAGATAAGGGCGAAAGGAAGGGATTTCTATGAAGCAGGAAGAGAAAAAACCGATTCCGTGGGAAATGATGGACCCAAAGCCCCCGGTGATCCAGTCCGGCAAACTGGAAAATCGGAAGGAAAATTGATGCAGTTACGGTAAAAAGTATTGACAAAGGCGGCTTTCCGGGGATATAATATGCAAGTACAATGCAAAAAGGCGTTGAAGAGAAGAGTACGCTGCTTTGACCGTTCAGAGAGCCCCGACTGGTGAGATGGGGTACGGCTCGGACTGCGGAACATGGCCTCGGAGCTGGACCGTCGATAGGTAGGCGGTCACGGTTGCACCCGTCATCGTGCCAAAGAGGCGCATTTCTGCGCAAAACAAGGTGGTACCGCGTCAATAATTGTCGCCCTTGAAGTAGTTTCAGGGCGGCGTTCTTTTTTTATCAGGAGGAAAATATTATGTGCGAAAAGTGCAAGGGTAATTTTTACATTACCACACCGATCTACTATCCCTCTGCCAAACTGCACATCGGCCACAGCTACTGCACCGTAGCCACCGATGCCATGGCCAGATACAAGCGTATGCAGGGATACAATGTGCTGTTTCTTACCGGCACCGACGAGCACGGTCAGAAGATCGAGGACAAGGCCAGAGAGGCCGGCATTACACCGAAGCAGTTTGTAGACAATATCGTTACCGGCGACCGGGGCGTACTGGACCTGTGGAAGCTTATGAACATCAGCTATGACCGGTTCATCCGCACCACCGACGATTACCATGTGGAAGCCATTCAGAAGATCTTCAAGAAGATGTATGAAAACGGTGACATCTACAAGGGAACCTACAAGGGCAAGTACTGCAAGCCCTGCGA
>RCNI01001079.1_pt1 | contig 21167 bp, 17 predicted proteins | sample 2041151 | NCBI WGS metagenome assembly RCNI01 (sample SAMN09708214, study PRJNA481090) | feces metagenome | isolation source: feces | place: Antarctica: Albino Rookery | reverse complement strand
ATTACCGGCCCCAATATGTCGGGTAAATCCACCTATATGCGGCAGGTGGCGCTGATCGTGCTCATGGCGCAGATCGGCTCGTTTGTGCCGGCCTCCTCTGCCCATCTGGGCGTGGTGGATCGGATCTTCACCCGTATCGGCGCGTCCGACGACCTGTCGGCGGGTCAGTCCACCTTCATGGTGGAGATGACGGAGGTCAGCGACATTCTCCATGCCGCCACGTCCAACAGCCTGTTGATCCTCGATGAGATCGGCCGCGGTACGTCCACTTTCGACGGTATGTCTATCGCCCGTGCGGTGCTGGAATACTGCGCCGACCCCAAGAAGCTGGGCGCAAAGACGCTCTTTGCCACCCATTATCACGAATTAACCGCCATGGAGGGTACCCTCCCCGGCGTGAAGAACTATAATATCGCCGTGCGCACCCGGGGCGAGGAGATCATCTTCCTGCGTAAGATCATCCCCGGCGGCGCCGACCGCAGCTACGGTATCGAGGTGGCCCGCTTGGCGGGCCTGCCGGATACGGTGGTGCACCGGGCGAAGAAGATTTTGAAGGAACTGGAATCCGGCGGCGGAGAGCACACCGTGCCGCGGCTGGATGCGCCGGAGGAAGAGGAACAGGTGTCCTTTACCGCCGTGGGCGAGGCGGAGGCCATCGACGCCCTGCGCCGCACGCAGGTGGATACCCTTAGCCCCATTGAGGCGCTGAACCTCCTCTATGAACTGAAAGAAAAGCTGAACTGATTTTTGGAAAGGAGATGCGTATGCCGAACATCCAATGCCTGCCATCCCATGTGGCTGACCTGATCGCCGCCGGTGAGGTGGTGGAGCGGCCTGCCAGCGTGGTCAAAGAACTGCTGGAAAACGCCATTGACGCCGGAGCCACCGCCATTGTGGTGGAGGTGGAGCGTGGCGGGCTGACCTATCTGCGCATCACCGATAATGGCTGCGGCATTGCCCCCGGCGAACTGCCTACCGCCTTTTTGCGCCACGCCACCAGTAAGCTGCGCACGGCGCAGGACTTGGCGGCCATCGGTACGCTGGGCTTTCGCGGTGAGGCACTGGCTGCCATTTCCGCCGTGTCCCATGTGGATATTTTCTCTCGGCAAAAGGAGAGCGATGTGGGCGCCATGCTCCATCTGGACGGCGGCGTGGCAGGCGAGGTGACGGAAACCGGCTGCCCGGAGGGCACCACCATCTGCATCCGTGACCTCTTTTACAATACCCCGGCCCGTATGAAATTTATGAAGAAGGACAGCGCCGAGGGCGCGGCTGTCCACGGCATCGTGCAGCATGTGGCTTTGAGCCACCCCCAGATCTCCTTTAAGCTGATCCGGGACGGCAGCGAGGTGCTCTATACCCCCGGCGACGGGAAGCTCCTCTCCGCCGTGTATGCCGCCATGGGCCGCGATTTTGCGCTGGGTCTTGTGGAAGTCAAGGGCTGCGGCGGCGAGGTCGAGGTGGAGGGCTATGTGACCCGTCCCCTGAACGGCCACGGCACCCGCGGCAAGCAGGTGCTGTTCGTCAACGGGCGCTTTGTGAAGTCCCAGCTGCTGACGGCAGCGCTGGAGGAGGCCTACCGCAACCGCTTGATGAAGGGCAAGTTCCCCGGCTGCGTCCTCCATGTGACGCTGCCGCCGGACATGGTGGATGTGAACGTCCACCCCGCCAAGACGGTGGTGAAATTCGTATCGGATAAGCCGGTGTTTGACGCCGTGTACTATACCGTGCGCAGTGCGCTGGATGCAGCGGAGAAGCCGGCAGAGCCGGAAAAGCCCAAAGAGAGCTTCTACCGTACCATGACGGTGCAGCAGTACCGGGAAACAGCGGCGGAGGAAAAGAAGCCCCTGGGTTCCTATTCCCGCCCCGCAACGGTGCAGCCCTCCCCTACCCGCCCTGCGCCGACCTACAGCGCGCCCCCGGTGCGCCCTGTGGCCACCACGGCCTATGCGAGCAAGCCGGTGGAAAAGCCCACACTCTCCGGAGAGATCCGGGATGTGGCACGTCAAGCCGGAGAAACCTTTACCGTGCCGGGACGCACCGAGGACGGACGGCAGGTGACCTATGAGATCACGCCGCCGGCGGTGGAAAAGGCCGTTCCTGCGGAGAATATAGCCGCTGCGGAAGAACCTGCGGCGGAAAAAGTGGCGGAGCAGACCGCCATGGAGCTGCCGGAGACGGAGCAGCAGGTGCTCCAAAGCGCCCCTGCGCCGTGGCGCATGGTGGGAGAGGTGCTGAAAACCTACATCATCTGCGAGGATGACCAGGAGAATGTATGGCTTATCGACAAGCACGCCGCCCATGAGCGGGTGCGCTTCGATGCCTTGAAGGCCAATCCCCAGCCCCTCATGGCACAGACGCTTTTGGAACCGTTGGCAGTGACGCTGGCGGCGGAGGAGTACAGCGCCGTGCTGGAGCATACGGAAACGCTGCGGCATTTTGGCTTTGACTGCGAGGACTTCGGCGACGGCACCGTGCTGGTGCGGGAGATCCCGGCGGATATTTTGACCGGGGATGCTGCCGCCACGCTGGAGGAATTGGCGAAGAAGCTGCTGGAGCAGCGAGCCGACCCGGCTGGGGCCAGAGATGAGCTGCTGCACACCATGGCCTGCAAGAGCGCTATCAAGGCGGGGATGAATACCTCCCCGGCGGAGCTGGCGGCGCTGGTGGAAAAGGTGCAGGCGGGAGAGATCGCCTACTGTCCCCACGGCCGACCGGTAGCGGTAAAACTCACCAAGTACGAAATTGAGAAAATGTTCAAGCGGGCTTGAGTGTAACGGGCGAAGCAGCCGTGGGTGCCCGAGAGGGCATTTGACATCCTCGGCGGAAGTGAATTCCGCCTGCGGCAAGGTTTTGCCCTTGGCAAAACACTTGGACGCGCTGTTGCGCGGACGGCCGACCGGTAGCGGTAAAACTCACCAAGTACGAAATTGAGAAAATGTTCAAGCGGGCTTGAGTGTAACAAGTGAAGCGGCCGTGGGTGCCCGAGAGAATTTACTTTTTGGCATCGTCGGACGCAAACGCTGTGAGACAACATTTCAGAAGTATAACGAGCGAAAAGGAGACGCATATGCCCCCGAAAATTGTCTGTGTGGTGGGACCCACCGCATCGGGAAAAACGAAAATGGGCGTGGAACTGGCGAAGGCCTTCCACGGCGAGGTGGTCAGCGTGGATTCCATGCAGATCTATCGCGGCATGACCATCGGCACCGCGGCACCCACGGCGGAGGAGATGGACGGCGTTCCCCATCACATGATCGCTGTGGCTGACCCCGAGGAGAATTGGTCTGTGGCCCGGTTTACTGAGGCGGCGGATCAGTGCATACAGGACATCCTGCGCCGCGGAAAGCTGCCCATTCTGGTGGGCGGCACCGGCCTTTATCTGGATGCACTGGTGCGGGGCAACAGCTTTGCTCCCGGCAGCGCCGGCGGCGAGATCCGGCAGAAATTACAGCGCCGTCTGGAGGCAGAGGGCGCCGAAGCGCTGCTGCAGGAATTGCGCACCATCGACCCGGAGGCGGCGGAAAAACTCCATCTTCGGGATGAAAAGCGCATCCTCCGTGCCCTGGAGGTGTGGTACGAGACGGGGATCACGATCACCGAGCACAACCGCCAAACGCAGGCCAAGCCGCCCCGGTATGACGCCGTCTATATCGGCCTTGACTTCCAGGATCGGGAGGATCTCCGGGCGCGGATCGATCGCCGGGTGGATCTCATGGTGGAGGCGGGCCTTCTGGAGGAGGTACGCACGCTGCTCCACGCCGGTTTGAGCGCTGACGCCACGGCATTGCAGGCCATCGGGTATAAGCAGTTTTTAGCCGTGGAAGAGGGGCGCGCCACCGTGGACGAAGCGGTGGCGGAGGTGAAGCTCCGCTCCCGTCAGTATGCCAAGCGCCAGCTCACATGGCTGCGGCGCAATGGGGCAATCCACTGGATTCGGTGGGGAAAAGTGCCCGATTTCCAAGGAGCTCTCCAAATTTCGACAGAAATTCTCACCGCCGAGGGATTAGGATAATCCCAGGCGGACGAATTGCACATCGTCCGTACAAAGATAAAAGGAGCAGACGATATGCAGACGAAATCTAATCTTCAGGAAATCTTCCTGACAAAGGCCCGCAAGCAGAATGTGCCGGTGACTGTGTTTTTGGTCAATGGCTTTCAGCTGCGGGGCAGTGTGACCGGCTTTGATAACTTTACCGTAGTGCTCAACAGCGACGGTAAGCAGCAGGTCATCTATAAACACGCTATTTCCACGATTGTGCCGGTGCGGGCCATCTCCCTGCGGGAGGAGGACGAGCCGCCTGCCGGCACTGAGAGTTGAGGTAATTTTTTATGAAATCTTCTCCCCTGTTCCGTCTGTTGGCGGTGGTCATTATGGCCGGAATCCTGCTGTATTTCGGCGGACAGATCTACCGCTATTATGATGATCCCCTCTCTACCACGCGGGTGTATGCTGCCAAAACGGAGGAGAGTATCCATGCCGACGGCTGGATCGTGCGGGAGGAGGAGACTTTCAACATTGGCAGTGGCATTCTCGTGCATCCTCGCAAAGAGGGCGAGCGGGTAGGCGCGGGGCAGACATTGGCTGCCGCCTACAACAGCGCCGGTGCCATGGATACGGTCAAGGCAGTGGAGGAGAAAACGCTGCAGCTGCAGCAGCTGGAATTCGCACTGGATACATACCTGAACCCGGATGCGGCGCTGAAGCTGAACAGCTCCATTACAGATGCGCTTCTGGCAGTGCGGGGCGATGTGAGCCAAGGCGACTACAGCGCCGCGGCGGAGAATCTGTCGGCACTGAAGGCCGACATTCTCAAGCGCAGCCACTCCTATTCCTCCGCCGCGGAGGTGCAGGAACAGATCGACGCGGTGCGCGGCGAGATCGCATCGCTGCAGGCGTCGTTATCCAATGTGACTACCGTGGAGGCGAAGCGGCCGGGGACCTATTCCGCCGTAGCTGACGGCTATGAAACGGTGCTGACCCCGGAATTTCTGAAAGATGTGACACCCAGCGCACTTAGCGGCGTGCGTAAGCAGCCGGTGGATGCCGATGTAGGCAAGCTGATCTACGGCGGGACATGGTACTATGCCGCCACTGTCAGCGAGGCGGATGCCGCGCGGCTGCAGGAGGCGGGTACGGTGACGCTGCGCTTTGCCAAGGGTCTGGAGCAGGATGTGTCGGCCTGGGTGGAGTCGGTGAGCGAGCCGGAAAACGGCAAGTGCGCCGTGGTGCTGGGCGCGACCAAGTATATGGCCCAGATGACGCAGCTGCGTCAGCTGCAGGCGGAACTGATTTTGGACAGCTACAGCGGCCTTCGCATCCCGGCCAATGCCCTGCGGCTGGACGAAGAGGGACGCAGCGGCATCTACTGTCTGGTGGGCTTCTCCGCCCAGTTTAAGCCGGCGGATGTTGTCTACCAGGGCGACGGCTATACGCTTTTGCGTCCGGCTAAGGGTGCCGAGGGCGCCAGCCTTTTGCGCGTGGGAGATGAGGTGATCGTCACCTCCAAGGAGCTGTACGACGGGAAAATGATCTATGGTAAATAGAGAAGGATAAGGGAGGATTCCAAGTATGTCGATCCAAGAGCATATAACCGAGATCCGCAGCAGAATTGACGCTGCGGCTCGTGAGACAGGGCGTACCGGCGCGGATATCGTGCTGGTAGGCGCCAGTAAGATGAACGATGCGGACACCTGCCAGGAGGCCATCGCCGCCGGCATCGAGAAAACCGGGTGCAGGAGATGACGGGTAAGCTGGCGCAGGACGCCTACCGCGGCGCACCGCTCCACTTTATCGGCCATTTGCAGCGCAACAAGGTCAAGCAGGTGGTGGGCAAGGCCGCGCTGATCCAGTCGGTGGGCTCTGTGGAGCTGCTGCGCGAGATCGAAAAAGTGGCAGCCAAGCTGGAAGTGGTGCAGGATGTGCTGCTGGAGGTAAACATCGGCGGCGAGGAGGCCAAAAGCGGCTTTGCGCCGGAGGCAGTCCGGGAGGCTGCGCTGCTGGCTAAGGAGCTGCCCCACGTCCGTGTGCAGGGGCTGATGACCATCCCCCCCATTGCGGCAGGGGAACACGGAAATTTAGCATATTTCCAGAAAGTTTATGCCCTTTATGTTGACATAAACAGAGAAATATATGATAATGAACTCAAGTATATTTCGATGGGCATGAGCGGTGACTTTGAGGACGCGATCCGCGCCGGAAGCAACATGATCCGGGTGGGTACCGCTATTTTTGGCCAGCGTTATTACGCAAAATAAAAGGGGAGGACACAGCCAATGAGCCTGATGGACGAATTTAAGAAGATCATGCATCCCTACGACGATGAGGATGATTACGAGGAAGAGGATTTCTCCAGCGCTAAGGAGCAGCGGGAGACATCTGAATATTTCGATGACCGCCGGGAGGAGCGCCGGGCAGAGGAGCGCCGCAATAAGGTGGTGAACATCCACGCCACTGCGCAGCTGAAGGTGGTGCTGGTCAAGCCGGAGCGCTTTGAGAACGCCTCCGAGATCGCCGACCATCTGCGTGAAAAGCGCACTGTGGTCATGAATCTGGAATCCGCTAATAAAGATATTGCCCGCCGTCTGGTGGACTTTTTGTCCGGTGTGGCCTACGCCGGTGACGGTAAGATCAAGAAGGTGGCAGCGAACACCTATATCATCACTCCCTATTCTGTGGATCTGATGGGTGATCTGATCGACGAACTAGAGAATAACGGATTGTATCTGTAAATAGAAGCGGAGGGATATTACGATGTTCACACCTCAGGAAGTTTCCGAAAAGTCTTTCCCTAAGGCGTCTTTCGGCGGTTACAGCATGTCTGCCGTAGACGAATTTCTGGATGCACTGACCGAGGATTACAGTGCACTTTATAAGGAGAATGCCACCTTGAAGGCCAAGCTGAAGGTGCTGGCGGAGAAGGTGGAGGAATACCGTGCCACCGAGGAGGCCATGCGTTCCACGCTGCTGACCGCCCAGCGTATGGCGGCGCAGATGGTGCAGGATGCGCAGACGGAGAAGGACAAAGTGCTCTCCGAGGCCCGCGAGGCCGCTGCCAAGCAGATGGGCTCCATCGAGCTGGAGACGGAGAACGCCAGAAAGAAGCTGGCCGCCGCTCAGGATGAGCTGGGTGCCTTTGTGCAGCGCAGCCGTGAGCTGTGCGCCGCCCAGATCGCCTTTTTGGAGCAGCTGCCGGAGATGAAGCTGGCTGCAGCACAGCAGCCCGGCGAGTCTGCCATGACGCAGGATACCGTCCGCATCGAGGGTCAGGATGTGCTCCGCGGCCTTGCCGCACAGGAGAGTGCCCCGACCGTGCAGGAGAGCGCCGCAGAGAAGACGGCAGCGCCTGTGGCGGAGGAGCCTGTGGTTGAGGCTGCTCCGGAGAAGGAGCCGGTGGCAGAGGCCGCCCCTGTTGAGGAGCCGGTCAGCGTGCAGGAGGAGACAGCCGCGCCCGTATCGGACGAGCGCCCCTTCCCTACGGACTTCCATCTGAACCTTGACGAGTTGAAGTTTGGCCGCAACTATTCCGGCGAATAATAAGCAAATAAAAGCGGCTCGCACGAGCCGCTTTTTCACTTAAAAAGGAGTATGCCGCTATGGAAAAGCCCATCATCGCCCTGCTGTATGATTTTGATAAGACCCTGTGTACACAGGATATGCAGAACTACGCCTTTATCCCCTCTCTGGGCATGGAGCCGGAGGAGTTTTGGCAGGAGGCCAACAACTTCGGCCACCGGGAGCACATGGACGGGATCCTGGCCTATATGTACACCATGCTGCGCAAGAGCCGGGAGCGGGGCTTGCCTCTGAACCGGCAGACGCTGGTGGACAAGGGGAAAAGCATCGTCCTCTTCCCCGGCGTGGAGAAGTGGTTTGACCGGATCGGTGCCTTTGGCGAGAGCCAGGGCGTGACGGTGGAGCACTACATCCTCTCCTCCGGCCTGCTGGAGATCATCGAGGGTGCCGGCATCAGCCATCACTTCAAAAAGATCTATGCCAGTGAGTTCTACTACGATGAAACGGGTACCCCTGTCTGGCCCAAGCTGGACGTGAATTTCACGGCGAAGACCCAGTTTGTCTACCGTATCAATAAAGGCGTGCTGGATGTGGATAATGATCGGGATCTGAACGCATCTATGCCCGATGACAGCAAACGGGTGCCGTTCACCAACATGATCTATGTGGGCGACGGCCTGTCGGATGTGCCGTGCATGAAAATGATGCGCTCCTACGGCGGGCAGGCCATCGCCGTCTATCAGCCGGAGACCCGGAGTGCCGTGGAGGAATTGCTGTACCGCGGCCGGGTGGACTTCATCTTCCCCGCCGACTATCGGGAGGGGACAGCGCTGGATACTACGGTGAAGAACATCATCCGTAAAATGGCCGTCACCGACCTTTTGGAGGCCGAGCATACCGCCCAGTGTCACCAGATCGGCAAGAGTGGTCTCCCCTATCAGGCCAGTCTCTTTGAGTAAGGTACATAGCGAGAAAAAAAGACCGCCCGATGGGCGGTCTTTTTGTGTGGATTTAAGGTTATTCCGGCTGCTTGCGGGTGAACTTCTCGCCGGGGCAGCGGCACAGGGGGCACACATAGCCCTCAGGAAGCGTCTCGCCGGTGTAGACATAGCCGCACCAGGGGCAGACCCAGCCGCCCACCTCTTCCAGTGTGCGGTACACGGTGGCAGTAGGAGGCGCCGCCGTCTTGTTCTTGCCCAGATACTCGTCCACGGTCAGCATACGGCCGTCGGAGAGGATCTTGCCGTCCACACCCTCGCAGAGGAAGAGAACGTAGCGGCCCACATCCATGGTGTCCAGAACTTTGCAGGAGATCTGCGCCACCATGCCCTCGGTGACATAGGGGTTGCCCAGACTGTCGGTCTCGGTCTGATAGTTGGCAAACTTGTCCACCACACGGCTGGACTTATAGCCGAACAGATCCACCAGCTCCTTGGGACAGTCCTTCCCTGCCAGCGTCACGGAGAAGCTGCCGCTCTCCAGCAGAGCACGACAGGTATCATTGTCCCGGTTGAGGGTGACGGTAAACTTCTGAGGCAGGTTGCTGGTCACTTGAGCAAAGGAGTTGACAACGCAGCCTACCCGCTTGCCCTGCGACTGAGTACCCAGTACAAACACGCCGTAATTCATTTTCTCCAAAACTTTGCGATCCATAAGATACCTCCTTATATGATAAAAATAGAAGATTGTGATTACTGAACTCTGTCTTCATTATAACAGACTTCTTCAGTTCGTCTGTGACATATGCAACAAATTAACGCAAAAGCGAAAGAAAATATAAAAACCCGGTACAATCCGTGATTGTACCGGGTTTTCGATTACAGATAGTTCAAGGGATCGACCCAAGTGTCATTTTTCAAAATGCCGAAGTGGCAGTGGGGGCCGCTGGAAATACCGGTGGAGCCCATTGCGGCGATCAACTGACCTTGATAGACGTGATCACCCACGGAGGCATACAGCTCACTGCAGTGGGCGTAGTAGGTGACAAAGCCGTTGCCGTGATCCACCTTCATGAGATAGCCGTAGCCGCCGCCCCAGCCGGAATAGACCACGGTGCCGCCGTCGGAGGCATAGATGGGTGCGCCGGTATAGTTGGCAATATCCAGAGCGTTGTGGAAACTGGATGCGCCGGCAACGCCTGCGTCACGATAGCCAAAGTAGGAGGTGATGACGCCGTTGCAGGGCCAGCGGAAACTGCCGGTGGGGAACCATGTCGGACGGGGCTTGGTACCGCGCGCCTGATGCTCGGCCACAGGCTCCTTGAGGGTCACGGAGGAGACCACCTCGCGGTTTGTCTCTGTGCCGTTGACATAGGTCACGTTGGCGGTGATATCCGCCTTACCATAGACACCGGAGCTGAGGACACTGAAATCGCCCTCGTACATATTGGGATCGTCCTCATAGGTAATGGAATAGGGGAGATCCTGCAGATAGTTCTGACGTTCCACGTTGACAACAGTCAGATAGGGAACGGCGTTGGTAATGGTAAGCACATCGCCCACATGGAGCACAGAGGGCTCGTAACCGGGGTTGAGCGCCAGCAGATCGTCGCTGCTCATATTGTTGACATCGGCGATCTCAGACCAGACATCGCCGCTCTTGACGGTATAGGTGATCTCGGCGGATTTGGTTTCGCTGAGGATCTCGGCGATGTAGCCCAGATTCATCATGTAGCTGCTGTCCACATAGCCTTCTCGGATCTCCACGTCCTCAACAAAGCTGCACTCTACCGTGTTGGGGGTGCGATAGCCCATCTTCATCTGCTCCAGAAGCTCCTCCAGTGCGCCGGCAAAGGGAGTGGCAGCCACCAGTTCGCCGTCCACATAGAGGCCGTAGCCGTAGTCCACCATCCCCAGCTGGTCGGAGAGCTCTTTTTGCAGCTCGTCGCTGTTGGACAGCTGAGAGCGGGGCACGACGCGGGTCTTTGTTTTCAAAAGGGAGGCGTCAACGGTGTAGTCTTCGTTGCCCAGTGTCTCGCGGGTAATCTCCTGAATATTGTCCACGGCGGCATTGACGGTGCGTGCGCTGCCGACAGTGCCCAGCGGGGTACCGTTATATTCTGCGGTAGTGCCCAGCGTATAGAAGGAGAGCAGCAGCGCCACAGCGGCCACGCCTACGGCAGTGACGAGGAAGTGGAGGGGCTGCAGCTTCCACTGGTCGAAGAAAGCCGCCACGCGTCCATGAAAGAAGCTGGAGGTCTTGCGCCGCCGCAGCACCTTCTCATGGATGGCACTGCCGATACGGGGAAATACGCTCCAGCCGAACAGAGCCAGCTGCGCCAACCGATGCTCGGACTCCGGGAATTCCCAGCGGAATTTGTTGATCTTCAGCAGCTGCCGTGCGTGCTGCAGCTCCCGCCGAATCGGAAGGATGATGTGATTTTTGACTGCCGACTGGATGTCGATGTCATACCAGTCCGGGTTTTCGTGGTGGTACCAAACCCAATCCTGCAGGTTCTTTTTCCACCGCTGCCAAAGAGAGACGCGCTCCTTTGGCGTTTCCTGCTTATTTTCAATATCTTGCTTCATAATAGATTCCTATCTAAAGGTTACAAATTAATTACAAGGGCTATCATACCTTTTTTTAGTTTATTCGTCAAGAGAAAAGTGGGTTTTTTGGTACAAATGACGGTGAATTTTTTTGAAAAACAGGAGAAAAATGGCCTTTATGGACGCGAAAAGGGGAAGAAAGTGCTTGCGGAATAAGGTGGGAGGAAAGTTGAGGGAAAGAGGAAGAAAGCATTTACTTTTTGTATAAAATAGTATATAATTTACATTCCGTATAAAAGAGAAAGAATTAGGGTGAGGATATGACAACTGATTTTTCCCGCACACTGAGTCTGCTGCGGCAGGAAAAGGGTGTGTCACAGAGAAAGGCTGCGTCGGAGCTGGGCATCAGTCAGGCACTGCTGAGCCACTATGAAAACGGCATCCGTGAGCCGGGACTGGCCTTCGTGGTGAAGGCGTGCAGCTACTACCATGTGTCGGCGGACTATCTGCTGGGACGGACACTGAGTCGGGACGGCGCTATGATCGACGCCGACGGGCTCTATGACTCCAGCTTGGAGAAAGGCACACTGAAGGGCAGCATTTTGGCAACGCTGCAAAAGAAGCTGGTGGTGAATACAGCCAGTTTGCTCTTCAACGTGCTGGGCAAGCTGGGCGACCGCACGGTGATCACCGCGGCCGGTGACTATCTCAATGCTGCGCTTTATCAGCTGCTGCGGCAGATCTTCCGGCGCAGCGGCGGCAATGAGGACTATTTCTCTGTCACCAGCACGGATTTTGACGCGGGCCTTGTGTCGGCGGAGATGGAGATGAGCCTGATGCGCTATCTCCGCGGGCTGGATCACTGCAGCGATGAGGACGCAGACTTCCCTGCCTTTGAGTCCGGCAGCTTGGGCGTCGATGACCCGGCGCTGAACCAGAGTGCGGCGCAGGTGTTCCACAATGTGGACGATAAGTGCCGCAAGCTGCTGGAGAACGAGTAACGCACAAACAACTGCCAATCCCCTATTTCCGAGGAGGTTTACCAATTTATGTACGATCAATCTAAAATCCGCAATTTCTCCATCATTGCCCATATCGACCATGGTAAGTCCACCCTGGCCGACCGGCTGCTGGAGAAGTGCGACGCCGTGCCGGAGCGCAATATGGAGAATCAGCTTCTCGACAACATGGAGCTGGAGCGGGAGCGCGGCATCACCATTAAATCCCGTGCCGTGCAGATCCACTATAAGGCGCAGGACGGCGAGACCTATGCGTTGAATCTAATCGACACACCCGGCCATGTGGACTTCAACTATGAGGTGTCCCGGTCTCTTGCCGCCTGCGAGGGTGCGCTGCTGGTGGTGGACTCCACCCAGGGCGTCGAGGCCCAGACGCTGGCCAATACCTATTTGGCCATGGAGCACGAGCTGGAGATCCTGCCCGTGTTCAATAAGATCGACCTGCCTGCCGCTGACCCGGAAAAGGCCAAGCAGGAGGTGGAGGACATCATCGGTCTGCCGGCACTGGATGCCCCGGAGATCTCCGCCAAGCTGGGCGTGAACATCGAGGCCGTACTGGAGGATGTGGTGCACAATGTCCCCTCCCCTACCGGCGATCCCAATGCGCCGCTGCAGGCGCTGGTGTTCGACAGCCAGTATGACCCCTATGTGGGCGTGGTGGTGCTCTTCCGGATTAAGCAGGGTACGCTGCGCCGCGGGCAGACCGTCCGCATGATGGCCACCGGCGCCCAGTATACGGTGCTGGAGTGCGGCTATCTCAAGCCCTTGGGCAACGAGCCCACCGATGTGCTGCAGGCCGGCGAGGTAGGCTACTTCACCGCCTCCATTAAGAACGTGCGGGATACCCGCGTAGGCGATACCATTACCGATGCCGCCGCCCCGGCGGCCGAGCCGCTGCCCGGCTATCGCGGTGCCCAGTCCATGGTCTACTGCGGTATCTATACGGAGGATGGCTCCAAGTATCCCGATCTGCGGGATGCACTGGAGAAGCTGCAGCTCAACGATGCCTCCCTCACCTTCGAGCCGGAATCGTCTGCGGCGCTGGGCTTTGGCTTCCGCTGCGGCTTTTTGGGAATGCTCCACATGGAGATCATTCAGGAGCGTCTGGAGCGTGAGTTCAATCTGGATCTGGTCACCACCCTGCCCTCCGTTATCTACCATGTCTATAAGAGTGACGGCACCATGGTGAAGGTGGATAACCCCCACAATTACCCCGATCCCGGCTCCATCGAGCACGCCGAGGAACCCTATGTGAAGGTGTCCATCATCTCCCCCAACGAGTATGTGGGCAATATCATGCCCATGTGTCAGGAGCGCCGCGGTGAATTCAAGGATATGCAGTATCTGGATACCCATCTGGTGGAGCTGCATTATCAGATGCCCCTCAACGAGATCATCTACGACTTTTTCGATACGCTCAAGGCCAATACCAAGGGCTATGCTTCCTTGGACTATGAACTCTCCGGCTATCACACCAGCGACCTTGTAAAGGTGGATCTGCTGCTCAACGGTGACGGCGTGGATGCTTTGAGCTTTATCGCCCACCGGGATAAGGCCTATCCCCGTGCCCGCCGCCTGTGCGAGAAGCTGAAGGATAATATTCCCCGCCAGCTCTTCGAGGTGCCCATTCAGGCCGCCATCGGCGGACGGATCATCGCCCGTGAGACGGTGAAGGCCATGCGTAAGGACGTGCTGGCCAAGTGCTACGGCGGCGATATTTCCCGAAAGAAGAAGCTGCTGGAAAAGCAGAAAGAGGGCAAAAAGAAGATGCGCAATCTCGGTACGGTGCAGGTGCCCACCGAGGCCTTTATGGCTGTCCTCAAGCTGGACAGCGATTGATACGATTTGTCTATGTGGAAAAAGAGAGGCAACGGAAGTTCCGTTGCCTCTCTTTTTCGTTTTTATGGTGTGTTTACCGCAGTTGCGCTTTTATGCCTTATGCTTGCTGTGTGCGCGGCGGACGGGGAACACAATTCCCATGCCCAGTACAGCCATGACCATCAGCCCCAGATAGAGGGACACATTGGTGCTGTCCCCGGTCTGGGGAGCGGTGGTGCTTGCAACAGGCGCGCTCTTCACCGTAAAGGTGGAGAAGCCGTTGGGATTTTCGAAGGTGACCTTGTTGCCGTCAAGAGTTGCATCGTAGGTGTACTCTGTACCATCGTCCTTGGTGTGGAGAACTTGAATCTTGTGACCCTCAGGCACCACAAAGTTCTCTGGCAGGGTGAGGGTGATCGTCACGGTCTGATCCTTGACGAGCACCGGCCCGTTGCCCAGCAGGACAGACGTTCCGCCCTCCGTCATGATTACGGTCACGAAGGGGCTCACGTCGTAAGTCAGTGCTGTGATATTGCCGTCCGTGACCTCGGCGTCCTTTACCTGTACCTGTAAGTAGGGCTTAGCCACGACTTCGGGTGCGGTCAAGTGGTACTTCGCGGCAGTGCTTTCCAGCGTTTCCTTCGTAAAAAGAAGCTGCTCCTTGCCGGTGTTGACGGTGACATCACCGTTTTCCTTGGCCGCTACAGTGACAGCAGAGGCAAGGCCGGTTTCCTGCACGGCGCCGGGGGCCGCCACGGCCTCGTAGGCTTGCTGTGCGGCCTCTTGCTGAGCCTCAGTGGCGGTTTCGGGCAGGGCAGGTCGAACCATAGCTGCCGTGCCGCTCTTCACATCCACTGCGGGCTTGTTGGGAGTCACAGGGGCAGGCAGCCGGGGAATCATCACATCGGCAGCGGTGACCTCTGTATTTCCATCAGCATCAGAGAACAGCTTGCCGCAAGATGCACAAGCCCAATACTCCATATTTCCGTCAGCGCTGACGGTGGCAGCCTTGGCGGGATAGTGCGTCATCGTATGGCCTGTCGCAGGAAACCATCTTACGTACTCTTTGTGTCCGCAGATGGGACACATGACATACATAGAGCCCTGCTTTGTGCAGGTTGCTTCTTCGATAATTCTATCTCCAAAGATGCATGGCGCACGATCAATCATTGCATCGCAGCCATCAAAAATGCATCTATGGGCGTGAGATTCTCCGTTGATGCATGTCCATTTATCGCTGTAAACATGCTCGTGCTGCATGACAAGCGTAAATTGTGCCGAATCGGTGTAGCCTGTATCGTAGGTATAGGTGATTTTGGTGGAGCCATCATTGAAGTGAACCACACCATTATCAAAGCTGCCGCCCTGTACATTGGAAACTTTTCCAATGTCAAAGCCGGGAAGGTCGGCAATAGGCAGATCCGCAGCAACAACTCTTTTGTTCCCGTTGAAATACGGATAGAACAGTTCCTTGTTGTGGCTTAAATCCAAAGCTGTTAAGTGATTGCCGGAGCAAGCAAAGTTAACTAAGCGGGTATTGTTACTGACATCCAAGGCAGTCAACTGGTTGGAGGAACAGTTCAAATTGGTCAGAGCAGTATTTTTGCCGATGTCCAAGGTGTTCAACCGGTTGAAGGAACAGTCCAAATTAGTCAGAGTAACATTTTTGCTGATATCTAGGGTTCCCAACTGGTTGTAATGGCAGTCCAAGGAGGACAGGCTGGTGTTGCTATGGACATCCAAGGCGTTCAACTGATTGGCAGAACAGTCCAAATTGGTCAGAGCAGTATTTTTGCTGACATCCAAGACGTTCAAGTGGTTGGTGGAACAGTCCAAATTGGTTAGAGCCACATTTTTGCTGACGTCTAGGGAGGTCAATTGGTTGTAAGTGCAGTTCAATTTGCACAGAGTAGCGTTGCTGACATCCAGTGCCGTCAACTGGTTGTCGGAACAGTCCAAATTAGCCAGAGCAGTATTTTTGCTGACATCCAAGGCGTTCAACTGGTTGGAGGAACAGTCCAAATTGGTCAGAGCCACATTTCTGCTGGCATCTAAGGTGTTCAACTGGTTGCCGGAGCAGTACAACTCGATTAGAGAAGTGTTACCACTGAGATCCAGTGTCGTCAATTGGTTGTCGGAGCAGCATAAGGTGGACAGCGCTGGATTGTTGCTCACATCCAGTGCCGTCAATTGGTTGTCGGAGCAATTCAGATAAATTAGGGCGGTGTTCTTGCTGAGATCCAACGCCGTCATCTGAGTGTATCTGCAGTACAAGCTAATCAGGGAAGTGTTGTTACTGAGATCCAACGCCGTTAAATCGCTGCTGTGGGAGCAGTCCAAGGAGGACAAGGCAGTGTTCCTGCTGAGATCCAGTGTCGTCATCTGAGTGTATCTGCAGTCCAAGCTAGTTAGGGCGGTGTTCTTGCTGAGATCCAGTGTCGTCACTGGGTTGATGGAGCAGTCTAAGCAGGTTAGACTGGTGTTGCTAGTGACATCCAGTGATGTTAATTGGTTGTCGGAGCAATTCAAAAAAGTCAGCGAAGTGTTCTTGCTGACATCCAGCGACGTCAACTGGTTGTTAGGACACTCCAAGCTGGTTAAGGATGTGAAATACTCAATGCCCTTAAGGTCGGCGATTGCGTTATCCCATGTGCCGGGTATTTTAAACTCTTCTACTTGTGCAATCTCTGCGGCAGACAGTGTACCGTCCTTGTTACTATCGCAGTGTTCCGAAACATACTGCCGGAAGTTTGCGTCCGGGAAGTTGGTCTCGTTGATGGGCACGCCATCTCCGCTGCCTGCTGCCAGCACCGCCGTGGGCAGCAGGCCCAGCACCAGCACCAGCGTCAGCAGGACGCTTAGTAGTTTCCTCTTCTTCATGAAATTATCCCTCACCTTTCCTTACAGATGACGACAATAGCCACCGATGTAGCCTGTCGATTCTGTAGATTTTTACCCGGAACAAAAAGAATGCCGAGTAACTATACACAGTATAACCGATATATCGTGCACAGTCAATTGGCTAAATTGCAGAATATAATTATATGTTGAAAGCGGGGCAGATATTGTTTCGACCCTTTCCGATAAGCCGCTTTGACGCACCATGGCAAAAAGAAGAGGATGGTTTCATCGCTGGATGTGCTGTGCTTTTTTCTGGACTGCGCCGTGGAGGATGTGATCGAGTACATCCGTGAGGAGTAAGCCTGTAAATAATAAATATGCACTTCTTGTTGACAATGCTGTATATTTATGCTACTATGATGAAAAATAATACATCACCTTCCTCACCACCGGGTGGGGGCCAAAAGGGCGTCCAAAACCTTGCCGTAGGTACGGCATACCGCAAAGGTATGTTATAAGGCAGGGCTTTGGATGCCTTTTTTCTTTCGAGTGATGGTGTATAGGAGGAATATTCTATGTATATTAAACCGTTTGCGGTGGAGGAATGGATGAATGAGTACGAGGTGGGTGCCAAGTACAACATCGCCGAGACCTGTGTGGACTCCGTCAGCGTAGATGAGCTGTTCGATCTTGTGGGCGAGGACAAGAACGCCTTTTTGCAGGAGTTCTGCGCTCGCCGTCTGACCTACGGCGATATTGCCGGTGCACCGGCTTTTAAAGAGGGCGTGGCGGGCCTTTACCACACCATAAAGCCGGAGGAGATCGTCACTACCCACGGCGCTTCCGGTGCCAGCCACCATGTATTTTACTCCCTCGTCTCCCCCGGCGACCGCATCGTGAGCATCATGCCCACCTATCAGCAGCTCTACTCTATCCCCGAGGCCTACGGCGCCGAGGTGGCGATGCTGCATCTCAAGCAGGAGAACGACTACCTACCCGATATGGACGAGCTCCGCGCACTGGTGACGCCGGAGACGAAGATGATCTGCATCAATAATCCCAACAATCCCACCGGTGCATTGATGAGCCGGGAGCAGCTGTTGGAAATTGTGGAGATTGCCCGCAGCGTGGACGCTTACGTCCTCTGCGACGAGGTGTATCGCCACTTGACCCAGAACGACGAGTGGAGCGAGTCCGTGGCGGATCTCTACGAAAAGGGTATCTCTCTGGGCAGTATGTCCAAGGTGTTCTCTCTGGCGGGTCTGCGCCTTGGCTGGGTGGCAACCCACGACAAGGCGGCGCTTGCCTCCATGGCTTCCCACCGGGACTATAACCTCATCAGCTGCGGCCTCTTCGATGAGGCGCTGGCAGCCGTGGCGCTGCGCCATCGGGATACGCTGCTGGCGCGGAACCGGGAGATCATCCGTGGCAATCTGGAGATCTTGGATGCGTGGGTAGCCTCGGAGCCCCACGTCCACTATACGAAGCCGCAGGCCGGCACCACGGCACTGGTATATTACGATTTCGATGTGCCCTCCCGGCAGCTGTGCCACAATATGTACCACGCCACCGGCGCGTTTGCCGTGCCCGGTGATTGCTTCGAGCAGGAGCATTGTATGCGCCTCGGCTATGCCTGTGACCGCCCCACACTGCGCGCGGGGCTGGCAGCCGTCAGTGAATATTTCAAAACGTTGGAGGAGGAAAAATAAGTATGGGAACGATTCGTGTGATCAGCGGCGCTGATGTTAAAAAACTCTTTACCCTGCCCATGGCCATTGGAGCTGTGGAAAAGGCATACCTTCAAAAGCACACCGGCGAGGGCAGTGTGTGGCCCATGGTGTTCCATGAGTTCGATCCCGGCCATGCGGATCTGGATATCAAGTCCGGCAATCTGGATGCCGAGGGGATTTTCGGCTTGAAGCTGGTATCCTGGTTCGGCGCCAACCCGGAAAAGAAGCTGCCCGCCCTCTACGGCACAAGTCTCATCTGTGATCTGGCGACCGGCACGCCCAAGGCAGTGCTCAACGCCGGCCCCGTCACCGATCTGCGTACCGGCGCTGCCGGTGCCATCGGCGCCAAGTATCTGGCTCGCCCCGACAGCAAAAACCTCCTCATGGTGGGCTGTGGCGAGTTGAGCGCCTATCTGGTGGCCGCCACGCTGCTGGCGCTTCCTGGGCTGACGCAGGTGACAGTGGTGAATCCCAATCACCCCGCCAAGGCAGCGGAGAAGCTGGCTGCCCTGGAGGAGAAGGTCAAGGCGCTGCTCCACGCTGCCCATGTGGAAACCACTGCCTCCTTCGCTGCCACAGAGGACGTAGAAACGGCAGTCGGTGCGGCGGATGTGATCCTCACTGCGACCCCCTCCCGCGCCCCGATGATCCAAAGCGCGTGGGTCAAGCCCGGCACCCACATCAGCTGCGTGGGTGCAGATATGTCCGGCAAGCAGGAGATCGATCCTCAGATCTTGGCAAAAGCCCGCGTCTTTGGTGATGATGAAGGCCAGTGCCTCAGCGTCGGCGAGTGCCAGCTGGGCCACGAGGCGGGTCTTCTGGAGAAGCTGACCGGCGAGATCGGCGCCGTCATCGCCGGGGAGCTGCCCGGTCGTACCAGCGCCGGGGACATCACCGTTTTTGACTCCACCGGCATTGCCCTGCAGGATCTGGGCAGCGCTGCCGTGATCCTCAAAAGCGCTGAGGCGCAGGGCGCAGGACAGGTGGTAGAACTTTAAAATTCCACCATATCCGAAATGCGGCAGCAGCCCTGCGGGGCTGCTGTCGTTTTGCACTTGCAAAAGTTGGAGAAAAGTGGTGGAACTCGGCGGTTTTACCACTTGATTTTCCCCCATGTCCGCGATAAGATGAGGATGTTGTGTTATGACCGTATATATGGTCAAAGGGAAAGTCGGAGGAAGAAAAACGTGAGAAAAGAGAATGATCTGGGCAGGGACGAGATTTCCCGCCTTGTTTTCAGAATAGCCATTCCCAGTATGCTGGCCCAGTTTGTCAGCGTGCTCTATAGTATTGTGGATCGCATTTTTGTGGGGAACATCGCCGTCTACGGCGACCTGTCGCTGGCAGGTGTGGGCGTGTGCGGCCCCATTGTCACCATGATCGGCGCTTTTTCCTGCCTGATCGGCATCGGCGGCGCGCCGCTTTTGGGTATCGCCATGGGTGAGGGAAACCGTGATCGGGCGGAGAAGATTTTGGCCAACTGCTTTTTGATGCTCTGCACGTTGGCGCTGGTGGTGACGGCAGTGTCGCTGGCGCTGCGCGGCCCCATGCTGCGGCTCTTCGGGGCCAGTGATGTGACCTATCCCTATGCCGAGGCGTACTTTACCATCTATGTCAGCGGCACTCTCTTTGCCCTGCTGTCCACAGGTATGTATCAGTTCGTCGTCGCGCAGGGCTACGCCAAGGTGGGTATGTGCTCGGTGGTGCTGGGCGCGGTGATGAATATCATCCTGGACCCCATCTTCATCTTTGTGCTGGATCTGGGCGTCCGCGGCGCGGCCGTGGCCACCGTGATCAGCCAGATTGCCAGCGCTGTCTTTGTGTTGGTGTTCCTCTTCAAGAAGGCCAACATCACCATCACCTTTGGCGGCTATCGTTGGCGTTTGATGGTGCAGGTAATGAAAATGGGTTTTACTCCCTTTGCCATCATCTCCATGGACAACGTGATGATTATTGCCATGAACGCCCTGCTCCAGTGCTACGGCGGCGCACAGGGTGACTTGCTCATCACCGTCAATACCATCGTCCAGAGCTTTATGCTGGTGATGACCATGCCGCTGGGCGGCATCAGCGGCGGAACTCAGTGCATTTTGAGCTATAACTACGGTGCCGGTGCCGCTGAGCGTGTGAAGCGCGCACAAAAGTATATTCTTTGCCTTTGCATGGCGTATACGGGGCTGATGTTTGTGCTGGCCCGTGTGGCGGGCGGCCTGTTCGTCTCGCTCTTTACTTCCGACCCGGAAATCACGGCGCAGGCCTGCCGGGCTATCCGTATCTACACCATCGCGGCGGTGCCGCTGGGCGCACAGTACGCCATTGTGGATGGCTTTACCGGCATGGGACAGGTGCAGCTGTCGCTGCCATTGTCCTTCTGGCGCAAGGGCGTGTATTTTGTGGCGCTGTTCCTGCTGCCGGTATTGCTGGATGCCTCCATGATTTTCTATGCCCAGCCCATTTCGGATGTGTTGGGGACGATAGTCTCCACGCTCGTTTTTGCGATCTGCAATAAGAGAATTCTGCGTAAACGCGCTTTACAGATGCAGCATAGATAGAAAAAAGACCGCCTTACAGGCGGCCTTTTTTATGGCAGCAGCCAGAGGATCACACCGTAGATCACGCTGGCGGCGGTGCCGAATACCAGCACAGGCCCTGCAATGTAGAACATCCGGGCAGCCATGCCGGTGACAATGCCCTCGGCGTGAAAGTCGATGGCGGGAGAGACAACGGCGTTGGCGAAGCCGGTGATCGGCACCAG
>RCNI01000633.1_pt1 | contig 21168 bp, 17 predicted proteins | sample 2041151 | NCBI WGS metagenome assembly RCNI01 (sample SAMN09708214, study PRJNA481090) | feces metagenome | isolation source: feces | place: Antarctica: Albino Rookery | reverse complement strand
GGACGGTTGATGACTTCCATCGTGGAGCAGTCCGTGCGGAGGATGTTGCGGAGGAGTTCGCGGATCGGATCGAGCAACTCTTCCTGTTCGCCGAGGATGACCGTGTTGAGAGCCACCTCGTATTCGTGGAGGATGCGTTCGGCACTGAATCCTGTCGAGTAGTCCAGACCGCTGAGGGTGCGGAACCACGAATGAGCCACCACAATATCGCCGACGGCCTGCTGGTGGAGCGCCTGCCAGTCGCCTTCGTTGCCCGACTGAATCGGGATGAACTGCGAATGGTCCTGTTCCTTGCCCGCATCGCGCAGGACGAACATCACCTGTCCCGGATTGCCGGCAAATTTGCGTTCGGCGAGGCGCACGATGCGTTCCGCCTCGATCTCGTTATCGACCGACGAGTCGAGCATCATGACTCCCGACAATTGGAACGAATTGTCCAGACGCGAGATGTTCCAGCGGTCGGTCTTGTAGGCGATGGCCGACACGCCGAATCCCGCAATGTAGGGCGGAACACCGTAGTGTTCGAAGGTGGGTTCGTAGTCCTTGTAGTGGACGACGGAGCGGAGCGATCCGTCGCTCTGTTCCTCGAAACGCGGATAAAGCGGGAGGATCACGGCCTCCTTTTCGCGGAAATCCGCCCAGTTGTGGTGGAGGATGACGTGCTTGGAGTCGCGGGCGATGCGGCAACGCGAAGCATTCTGATGATAGAGCGAGAGGAACGAACGGCGGTGGTCGGTGACCACCTCCAAGAAGGCATTGCCGAACAATGCCTTGTCGAAAGCAATCTTGTTGAGGATCTGGCGCAGGGTCTCGTCGTTGCCGTTGGCATGGCGCAGAAATTCGGCGAGCAGGGGTTGTTGTTCCTCGTCGCAGGTGAAGCCCTTGCCCGATATGTAGTCGGCCTTGTCGTTGATGATGCGGCGATGGGTGGTGGAGCGGCGTGCCATCAGAGCCAGTGCCTGAGGGAAGAGATTGTCGTCGCCCCAACGCCAGAACTTGTCGCTTTCGACACGGTGCGGCGAAAGCGTCAGGTAGGGATCGGTACGGTTTGTAACGGCAACGGCCGCGGTTTTCTTTTTGCGTGTCATAGATTTTCGGATTAAAAAAGGAGCGGCCGAATCGCTCCGACGGCTCCTTTTTGCAGGTTTGTGAATCGGGTTAGGCGTTGGTTTTGGCGACCATGACGAGGTCTTTCGACAACAGGCCGCAACCTGCCATGAAGACGGCTCGCTGACGATTCTCCATCTCGTCGGGGTTGTACCACATGCGCACCTCGTTGCCGGGCAGGTCGGCCGTATTGACGGCCAGCACCAGATTGCGGCGGTCGGTGAGGATGATGAACGACTTGGGAAGGGTCGAAGGCAGGGTGTAGCCGCCTATTTTGAGGTCGATGATCGGAATGCCGCGGAAGGAGAGTTGCGGAATACCCTCTTTAAGGTCGGTGTACGAGGTGGAACATCCGTTTTCGTTGAGACCGGTCTCGAAGAGGTTGCTGAGATCGCTTGTGGCAAAGAAGGCCAGATGACCTTCCGAACGCAGATGCTGCAAGGCTGCGGGAGCCTGTTCCAAAAGTTTGCCCATTATATTTTGGAGTGTGTAGGATTTGAGTTCTCCTGCGGGAAAATCGATCGAGCGGACGGATTTGTCGCCCACGCCCTTGAAGATGGGTTTCAGCAGTCCGTCGAAGGTGTTCAGCGAGGGCTGGGTGGTGTCGCCCAACCACATTGTGGCACGGATCTCCTCCTGAAGGGTCTTGCGGAAGAGTTCGGTCTCGGCCTTTTCGAGTTCCGTACCCGAAAGATCCTCCATGTTCATCGAGGTGATTGCGGAGACCTTCTCATAGACCATCGAGAAATATTCGGCTGCCGAGTAGGCGTTTTCGGCCTTGATGCGCGTCATGGGGATCTCCATGTCCTTCTTCTCGGCCGACTGACCGCCGACCCAGCCTTTCGAGGTGAATTTGTGCATGATGCCCGGTTTCGACGTCCACGTGGTGACGATGGTAGGCACGGGCATGTTGTACAGGACGCGGATCGCCAGATCCTTGGCCGACTCGCCCGTCAGCATGGGAATGAAAAACGTGTTGGCCAGATCTTTACCGGTGTACTGCTTGGAATTTTCGATGTAACTCATAATGTTTTGTGTTTTAAAAGGTTTGTGAACGGGTTTAATGTTTGAAAAGTTGGGCGTCGGCATCGTAGGCCGCATCGTTGGCGTGGCGGATCGGATCGCCGTAGGAGGGGTCTTCCTTGGGAAGGGTGTGCGTGGCGGAGAAGCGGTGACGCTCCTGCCCGATCAGATCGAAATGCAACACGTTGCGATCTTGGGGAAGAGGCTGTTTTGCGGGTTGATGCATCAGGTTCGAGAGGCGTTCCCAACTGCGGCGGACGGTGTCCTTCAGCGTGTGCTTTTTCTCCGGAGCGGAGTCTGGGGCGGGCTTTTCGTCGATGATGCGGTCGGCCAGTCCTGCCTTGAGTGCCTCGTCGGGCGAAAGCCAGCGTCCGTTGCCGTTGTTTTCGGCCATCAGGCTGAGGAACTCCTCTTCGGGACGCGCGGAACGGGCGGCATAGATTCCCGCAAGGCGTTCGTCGGTCTTGCGCAAGAGGTCGATTTTCTGACACATCTCCTCGGCATTGCCTTCCGTGGCGCAGATCGAGTTGTGGATCAGATAGAGGGCGTTGGACGAAATTTCGCGCGACCCTTCGGAGGCTGCCTGTGCGATGATCGTGGCGGCGGAAGCCGTGTAGCCGTAACAGCGTGTGGTGATGTGTGCCTGCAATCCCTTGAGGGCATCGTGGATGAGCAGGGCATCGTTCACGTCACCGCCTGTCGAGCGGATGTTCACGACGACCGCAGGCGAACAGATGGCGGCGATCTGTTCCACCACATTGCGGAACTTCTCGTAGGTGGCCACCCGCTGGCGGGGTTCGTCGAACTGCCACTCTTCGGGGACGCCGATCGTACCCTCGATGTCGATCTGGGTTTCATCGGCCGTGTTTTGGATTTTGATTTCCGAATTCATAGTAGTTTTTGGATTTGAGGTGGTTGTAAAAACTGTCCCTTACCTTTTCGTAGGAACAGCAGAATGTGTCGGCGACAATCAGCATCGCCTCGCAGCGCGGAATGCCTTCGCGCTCCATCTCCAAAAGACGGTTGCAGATGGCGATGCGCTCGCAAAGCACATGATTGATCAGATTCTTTTCGATGAGTGTGCGGATGGCGGTGTCGCGGTCCATGCCTTCGGTCTGGGCAAGGAGTACCTCCGCAAAGCGTTCTTGTTGTCGGGTCATTCGGGATTAGTCTTGTGCGATTCGGTCGAATGTTGCGATGACGGTGCGGTTTTCGGGGTCGTAGGCTTCGGTTTTGCGGAGCGTGGCGCAGAGGGTGCCGCTGCCGGTCGCAACGAGGAACACCGAACGCAGGTTGGGAATTTGGTCGTGGTCGGTTTTGAGTTGGGCAAACTCCACGGGGGAGAGCCTCAGGGTGAGGGTGATACGCTCCAGACGGCTCTGTTCGTCGAGCGCGTTTTGGTGGTAGCGGTTCAGACCGCGTGCGCCGTCGCGGTCCTCGAAGCAGAGCGTTTGGTGACGGTCCGCATCGTGAAACCATGCGCGCGGGTATTGGTGTCCGAGCGTCGGGTAGTTCCATTGTTCGCCCTCCGGGAGATCCTGCATGCCGTCATAGACGACAATGCGTGCCGTGCGGTCATGTTCCTCGTCGGGGAAGGCATCGCGGTTGCCGATTTCGAGGATGGATGCCGAGGGGGCGTTTCTTAAATGCCCCTTGGAGGAGAGGGTCGCCTCGAACAGAGGATTCGGATGTTTGTGCGTCCCCGTCAGCGAGGCATACGAGGGGGAGTGATACCTCCAGCGTCCGAGTGTGGTTTCATTTTGGAGGTTGAAACGGGCAACGGCACCCCGTCCCGGACGGTATTCAAATTGTTCGTACTCCTGCTCCTCGGCGGATCGCTCCTCGCGGATAATCGGCTCGGTGAGAACCACCTTGTCGCGCCAGTCGATGGGCTTTCGGCGCATGTGGAAATCGTCGTAGGGTTTGATATAGACCTTGCGTGCCTCTTCCTGCGTGTAGAAACGCAGGTTGAACATCCCGGCGATACTCTCCATGAGGGTGAGTTGCGAGCAGTCGAGTTGTGCCACATCGCGGAAACGGATCTCCTGCCCGTAGCCGGGAATGTCGGTGAACAACACCCGCAAGGTGCACTCCTTCGAGAGGGTCAGCGGCGTGTCGGGATCGGCACCTCCGAAGAACATGCGGTTGAAGAAGCAGGGTTTGTCGGCCGAGAGTTGCAGGGAGTCGGAACGGACACGGAATTCGACGAGCGTCTCGCCCCGTTCATCGACAAAACCGTCGTACAGAGCCCAGTCTTCGGTGTAGGGTACCCATTTGCCTTTTGCGTTGCGGGTCTGCAATTGCAGGACGGTCGGAATCGTGTCCCGCGGACTTGTGAATGGGTGGGTGCGGGTCGTGAACTCCTCGCCGATCTGAACCGTGTCGCCGATGTTGCAGATCAGACGGTAGGTCGCCCCTTCGCGATGCCCGAAGACGAAGATCCGATAGAGGGAGTTGGTGGAGAGATCCGTGCGGCGATCCTCGTAGCGGTTGGGGAGGGAGAAGCGGATCGGTACGCCTCGTCCCGTGAAGACGGTGTCGAACCCGGCGAGCGTCTTGCGATCGACGATGCGGTGACCGGTGGAGTATTTGATGTAGTACTCGAACTGCGCCACGGTATCGACCAAAGGCTGATAGGCGATCTGTCCGTCGATGATCTTGAAGCAGTTGCCGTTGTTCTTCAAATCGGGATTTTCGTTCCCCTCGGCATCCGTGGCGCGGGGGTTGGCGGTCTCCACGAAATTGCCGATCGAGGAGAAGGGACGCAGATCGGTGTAGATGCGCCCGTTGGCATCGGCGGTGGCGGTTGCTTCCGTAATGCGCCCCGCGAGGAATCCCATGCGGTTGTCGGCATTGCGGCTGTGACGGGTGTGATAAGCCCCCGAAATGTAGAGCGAACGGAAAAAGGCGGAATCCATGAACTTGCTTTGTAACGTGTAGCCCGTTTTTTTGAACATCGTGTCGATCAGTGTGCGCAGGTGGAGGAACGGATGGTAGTCGTCGATCGAGAGGGCGCGGATCATGGGCATCAGATCGCCCGATGAGTTTTGTCGGATGTAGTTGTCGCGGTGGATCGGGAGAAAGACCACGGGGCGATCCTCCGACCAACTCTCCATGACGGTCGTGGCATCGAGCAGGGCGAAGTAGGGGACATCGAGTGCGGAGAGGTCGGCGGTGGCGGCTTGTTTTGCCCAGTCGATGCCGCCTTCGCGGATCTCGACGAGGTAGCCTTCGGGTGAAATCTCCAAAAGACGCACCGAACCTTTGAAAAGCGGCGTGCCGTGCTCCGTGATTTCGGCCGTGTGGGGCGAGAGGTTAAATTTCTGACGGGCGTGGGGATCGGTGGCGAACTCGAAAACCGCATTGTTTCCGGGGCATGCGGGGATGCGGAGTTTCAGCGTGCGTCCTTCACGCATGGCGTTGAGGTCGCGGGTGCGGACGGCATCCAGACCCGGAAGACGCACCTCGGAGGACGGGAGGATGCAGCGTGCGGAGTCTATCTTCAGTTCCATCTTGTCGGGTCGTTTTGAGGAGCGCAGATCACGATGTCGGCCACAGAAAGCGAGCCGTGTCTGTGGATTTTGACCGTGTCGGTCAGGATGTTCACCGTGCGGAGCGAGTCTTTGTCGAGCATCCATACCCCTGCCGAAGAGATGATTTCGCTCAAACCCTCCATCATGGCATGATTTTCAAAGGCGGAACGCAGCGTATAACGCATCTCCGGTCGGGCGGAGACTTTTCCCCGGCGGCGTTCGATCTCCTGTATCATGGGAAAGGTGTAGTGTTCGACCGATCCGTAACGGCTCGTCCATGCCATACGTACCGATCCGCGGGGGTGGCGGATCATCGTGTATTCGATCCTTCCCGTCTTTTCGATCTCAACGGTGATCTTCTCGGCATCGGGGAACTCCGAGCAGTTCAGACAGAAGATGTGCTGTCCCGCTTCGTGAACCTCGAATGTGCGGACGAGACTGGGTTTGCGTCCCGTGGCGGTGAGGGTGATACGGACGGGCGAAAGGTTGTGAAAGAGGATCTCCTCGCTGTCGGTGAATCCCGCGAGGCGTTGCGAGGGGAGCGAAGAGCGGATCTCGTTGCCCGCAAGACGTTGTCGGGCGAAGACAAAGCGGCGGCGGGGCGAGCGTTCCTCGTGGAACATCGAGGGCTGACCGGGCGTGTCGGGTTGGGAGAGGTAGGAGATTTTCATCTCGATGCCGATTTCGCGGTCGGTGGCGGGATAGACGCCCGTGGGGCTGATCGGAGGCAGGGGAGAGCAGTCGGCAAGCGGACGAAGATAGGGCGAAATGTCGCATTCGAGGTGGCGGGTGTTGTAGAATCGGAGTTGTCCGACGACCACATTCCGCACCGTGTCGATAATCCGTACATCGAGGGTCTGCGCCGTTTTTTCGGGTTCGAAGATGTAGCACAGTGCACCGAATACGGATGCACCCTCTGCGGGGAGTTTTGTGAAACGGGATGGCATATATGTGTGGTTTTTGTTGGTTTTTTCCGAAGAAGAAATTGCGCGGCGGGAAGAATCTGCCCGTTCGGAAAGAGGAGAGGCGTATGCAAACCGAAAATTTGTGCATAAGCCTGTCGATAAAGGGTCAATATCTGTGGATAAGTCCCCTTGGTAAAATATAACGAATTGATTGAACGAATGTTATCTGTGTCGATAACTCCAAGAAGCAGAACGCTTCGTTCGTTCGGGTGTGGCAAAGATACAACAAAACTTACGGGCTTGTCAAGACCCCGATGCACTTTTTCTAAAAAAATTGGAAAAGTTTATAAATTATGCTTACCTTTGTTTCGGTTAAAATCAATTCACGAAATTTCTATGGACGATGGTCATGGTTCCCCGTATAGCTGCTGTGTCGTATTTGGATACGATGCCGTTTCTCTATGGAATTAAGCACGAAGGAAACTTCCGTGCCGAACTGCTATTGTCCGATTTCAACACTGTCATTTCTGATTTCAACACAGGACGCGCCGACATTGCGCTGGTTCCGGTACACGTTGTGCCCGAATTGCACAATGCGCGCCTTGTCACGGAGTATTGTCTGGGTTATTCGGGCAACGACGAGGATGACGAGTATCTGCCGATTGTCGATCCCCATTCGCCGATTCTGAAGTTTTTCGACGGGGACAATGCGCCTCTGGCTCAATTTTTGGATTCGGATCATCCGTGGACTTATGCGGTATGGGTGGGACACAAGGAGTTGGATCCCGACCTCATATCGGGTCTTCAGCATGCCCTGACCTACGGACTGGAACACCTCTACGAGTCGATCTTGGAGGGTGGTGCGGAGGATCCGGAGGATGCCTACGACCATCTGTTGCACCTCGATTTCATCTATGACAGCGAGAAGGAAGAAACGCTTAAAAAATTCTGGACTTCCGGGTCTGACACCCCGCTGAGGGTCAAACCCGGCTGAAGAGGTTAGCCGGGGATAGATGGCAGGCCGTTTGAGGTTCTGCCCGTTCAGACAAAACGAGTTCATCAATTTTTTAAGAGGCGTTTTTTATGATTACCATTTATCTCAAACAATACAACAAGATCATCCGCAATGCCGACACGAAACTCTTCGACGAGTTGGGCTACGACGATATTTTGTGGATTGATCTGGTGTCACCGACCATCAAGGAGCAGAAGGCGGTCGAGAACTTCATGGAGATCAGCCTTCAGACCAAACAGCAGGTCGAGGAGATCGAATCCACCTCAAAATATTTCGAAACGGAAAATTCCATCATTTCGAACTCCAACTTCTTCATTCCGACCGGCGATTCGTTCGTCGTGGAACCCGTATCGTTCATCATCTCGAACGAGGGTGTGCTGGTGTCGCTGCGCAATGCCGAGTTCCGCACCTTCAAGGAGACCGAAAAACGCCTTCAGATGAACTACCGCAGTTATTCGACGGGTTATCACCTCTTGATTTCGCTTCTGGAGGTACGTATCGACTTCGATGCCGACCTTGTGGAGTTGGTCGCAAAACAGGTTGCCACGCTGGCCAAGGAGATCAACTCCGAGGCTACGATCAATAAGGAGGTGCTGCACCGCATCAGTGCCTTGCAGGAGAGTACCATGTTGCTGCGAGAGAATATCTTCGACCGCCAACGTGTGCTGTCGGGCATCCTGCGTTCGGAACGCTTCCCGAACGATATTTACCCGCGCCTGCAACTGATGATCAAGGACGTGAACTCGCTGATCAACCATGCCGATTTCAGTTTCCAGCGTTTGGACTATATCCAAGATGCGTCGCTGGGTCTGATCAACATCGAGCAGAACGAGATCGTCAAGATCTTTTCGGTGGCTGCCGTGATCTTCATGCCCGCAACCCTCATTGCAAGTATCTACGGCATGAACTTCAAGTTCATTCCCGAATTGAACTGGATAATTCACCTCGACAACGGTTGGACTCTGCCGATGGGCTATATCTTCGCCATTTTCATGATGGTGTTCTGTTCGTGCCTGACAATCTGGTATTTCCGCTATAAAAAATGGCTTTAAACATCCGATTTATATAAGAAAACCCCGCACCTTAATGTGAAGTGCGGGGTTTTTTTGTGGCTTTTGCCTGAGGGTTAATCAACCGGCATGGCGTGACGATAGCCTTCGATCTTGTTCCAGTCGCCGCGCGTAAAGTCGGGCACGGCCACGGGAGCACTCTTGTGTTCGATCGACATGGCGGTCAGCGCACCGATGCACGACCACTCGGCGGCATCGTAAACATCCTGATCCAGCGGCAGACCGTGATGCAGGCAGTAGATCAGACGATAGTCCATGATGAAGTCCATGCCGCCGTGACCGCCCACCTCGCGGGCTTTTTCTTCGATTTCGATGGCGATCGGGTCTTTGTACTGCTCCATGAGTGCCTTTTGAACCTCGTCCGACACGAAATTGTGGGCATTGAGATTTTCGTGGTCGGGCACTTCCGCTTCGGCCAACTGCTCCGGTTCGAAGGCGTAACCCTCGACGGGATATTTGTTGGCAAAACCCTTCGTACCGGTCAGCTGATACATGCGGCTGTATGGGCGGGGCGTATAGACGTTGTGCTGGAGGTGAATCGTGCGCCCCTTCTCGGTCTTGATCAGCGTCAGCGTGTGGTCGGCATTGGCGAACGAGTCACCCTGCTTGCGATCCTTCACCAATTTCAGACCGTTTACCGACTTGGTGTCCATCGACACGAGGTAGTTCATCTTGTCGCCGCGGTGAATGTCCAACAACTGACAGGCGGGGCCCAGACCGTGCGTGGCGTAAACGTCTCCGCGGTGATTTCGGTTGAAGGCCAGACGCCAGTTGCCCTGATACTCGTCCCAGAAGGGTTCGAGGTTGTGGATGTAGGAACCTTCCACGTGGAGAATTTCGCCGAAAAGACCCTGACGCGCCATGTTGAGCGTCGTGAGTTCAAAGAAATCATACACGCAGTTCTCCAGCATCATGCAGTGTCGCTGTGTTTTTTCGGCCGTATCGACCAACTGCCAACACTCTTCGAGCGAGGTTGCGGCGGGTACTTCGACAGCGACATGCTTGCCGTGTTCCATGGCATAGACCGCCATCGGCACATGCTGCAACCACGGCGTGGCGATGTAAACGAGGTCGATGTCGTCGCGTTCGCAGAGTTGTTTCCAACCCTCCTCACCGCTGTATTCGGCGGCTTCGGGGAGGTTGTGGTGCTTCAAGACGGCCTGCGACTTCTCCACACGATCGGGATAAAGGTCGCACAATGCCTTGATTTCTACCCCGTCGATGTGAGTGAAACGATCCACCGCACTCGAACCGCGCATGCCCAGACCGATGAATCCCACGCGAACCACCTCCATCGGTTCGGTTCTCAAGCCCAAGACCGATTTCTGTCCCGGTGCACGTTCGGGCGTGTCGAAAACAATGATTCCATCGACTGTTTTCCAGCCTTTCGATTTTTCGCACGAAGCAAAACCGAGAGCGGCAGTCAGAAATACCAACATCAAAAGAATTTTTTTCATAGGAGTAAAGTATTTTGATTTACGTCTGATACAAAAATAGGAAATATTTTGGGTTTGCGGGGCGGGATGGGGATACAAAAAAAGGTTGCTTTCAAAAAGCAACCTTTTTCGAGCCGAAACCGGGACTTGAACCCGGGACCTTTTCATTACGAGTGAAACGCTCTACCAACTGAGCTATTTCGGCCTTCGGGGGATTTCCTTCCCCTTTTCGGATTGCAAATATCCGAAAAATATTCGTTGTTCGCAAGAAAAACAGTAAAAAATCTTACTTTTTGTTCGTATCTTTGCGTAAAATAACTTTTTAAGGCGTGATTTTCGGCGCGAAGTCTCGTTTTTCGGGACAATTGCGAGTGACTTGACCTTTTACCGAGGGGCTTTAGATCCGGCCACCACCGACCACCACCGAACGATAGATTTAAAAAAAGATATGATTACATTTTTGATTTGTCTCGGATTGCTCGTCTTGGCTTATTTCACCTATGGACGCTATTTGGAACACAAGGTCGATGTCGATCCTTCGGCAAAGACTCCGTGTGACCGCTTGTATGACGGAGTGGACTATGTGCCGCTGCCGCGCTGGCGTGTTTTTCTGATCCAACTGCTGAACATTGCCGGCACGGGACCCATCTTCGGAGCGGTGCTCGGAGCCTGCTTCGGCCCTGTGGCCTTCTTGTGGATCACCTTCGGCGGTATCTTTATGGGTGCGATGCACGATTTCCTGTCGGGTATGATGCTCGTACGTAACGACGGTTTGAGCATCCCTGAGATCGTCGGCAAGTACTTGGGCGAGGGTATGCGCCGTTTTATGCGTGTCTTCTCGGTGCTGCTGCTGATCTTGGTGGGTGCCGTGTTCCTGTTGAGTCCCGCACAACTTTTAGGCGGCATGACCCCTTCGATCTCCACTTCGGTGTGGGTGTGGATCATTTTAGCCTACTATTTTGTGGCCACCCTCCTGCCGATCGACAAGATCGTCGGCAAGATCTATCCCGTATTCGGCATCGCGATGGTTGCCATGGCGGTCGGACTGATGGTCGCTCTGCTTTCCGGCGGATATGACATTCCCGAAATGACCACCTTCGCCAATTTCCAACTCCACCCCGACAAACTGCCGATCATCCCGACCCTGTTCATCACGATCGCCTGCGGTGCGATTTCGGGATTCCACGCCACGCAGTCGCCCCTCATGGCGCGTTGCGTGCGTAACGAGAGCGAGTGTCGTTCGGTGTTTTACGGTGCGATGATCTCCGAATCAATCATTGCGTTGGTATGGGCGGCCGTGGCGATGACCTTTTTCGGCGGTGCGGGCGAACTCTCGCAGGCATTGAGCGAACACGGCGGCAGTGCCGCATGGGCGGTGGGCGAGATCTCCAACGGTATGTTGGGTGTTGCAGGCGGTATCCTTGCCCTCTTGGGTGTGGTCGCCGCCCCGATCACTTCGGGCGATACGGCCTTCCGCTCGGCACGACTGATCATCGCCGACATGTTCCGCATCGACCAGAAAAACAAACTCAAACGACTCTGCATCTGCATTCCGCTGTTCGTTGTCGGCTACATCATCACGCAGGTCGATTTCGATGTCGTGTGGCGTTATTTCGCATGGACGAACCAAACGTTGGCCACGATCGTGTTGTGGAGCATCACGGTCTATATGTATCGTCTGAAACGCAACAAGTGGATTGCCCTTCTTCCGTCGGTTTTCATGACGTTCATCTGTTCGATGTTCCTTTTCGTGTCGGATCAGTTTTTCGGCATGCGGGATCATGCACAGGCCGCCGTTTTGGGCGGTGTCGTGACGCTGGCCGTGTTTATTATTATGATTTACAAATTACAACGTGATGCAAAACGCTTATCTTAAACCCACTCCCGACCAGACTTTTGAGGTCGTAGGCGAAGGTCGTTTTAATTTCAAGGAACTTCTTGCCCGGTCGCGCAAATTGGAGCGCGAGGGATATGTCCAAGAGGCGTGTAACCTTCGTTTCCAAGGTTTCCAGAGCCTTCAGGAATTGCTTCCCGACGATGAAGAGATCAACTTGGAGTGGGAACACGCCAATTCGCGTGCGGCACTGCAACTGATCTATGCTTCGGCGATCGACCACTTTCTGATCAACGATTTCGAGATGTCGGCCGCCCTGTTGGAACTCCTGCTTGATCTCGATCCTGAGGATCATTTGGAGGGTAGCGAGACCCTTGCGTGGGACTACCTCTGCATGGACGAACGCGAATTGTTCGACGAGGTGATCAACGATGTGTCGGATAAATATCCGAGCCGTGTGTTGCTCCTGCTGTGGGCGGATTACCGCCAGACGGGCAAACTCGCCGAGGGCGAACTGCAACGCTTCAAGAGCCGTTATGCTCCCTATTACCGCGAATTTGTCGCCGACACCCATCCCGCCGACGAAGCCTATCTCAAAGGACTGGAGGCCGAACGACCCGCCGACGAGGTGCTTGCCCGCGAGTTGTGGCTTCAGACCGAAAACATCTGGGCGCAGTGGCCCGATTTCATCGAGGCACTCCGCGCCACGGCGTAACATACAACATATAATAGAAGAGCAGGTCTGCCCATACGGCAAACCTGCTCTTTTTATTTTTGCTCAATGATTATTCGATTTCGCGTCGGTTGCGTAACGCCTGCGTGATCGTCAGCTCATCGACATATTCCAATTCGTCGCCGAATCCGATGCCGCGTGCGATGGAGGTGATCTTTAGCCCCTCGAACCGCTTCAGACGGTTCATCAGATAGAAGAGCGTTGTTTCTCCCTCGACCGAGGTCGAGATGGCGAGAATCACCTCACGAATCCCGCCCTGCGCAATGCGGTCCAGCAACAGGTCGATCTTCAGATCCGACGGCGAGATGCCCTGCATCGGCGAAATCACACCGCCCAAAACATGGTACAACCCCTTGTACTGACGGGTATTCTCGATCGACAACACATCGGCAACCTGCTCGACGATGCAGATCGTGGAGTGGTCGCGTTCGCGGTCGGCGCAGATCGGACAAATCTCCTCGTCCGAGAGGTTGTTGCACAGACGGCAGTATTTGATGTCGGTACGGAAACGGTCGATGCTGCGCGTCATGTCGCTGACCGATTCGGGTTCCATGCGCAACAGGTGCATTGCCAGTCGGAGAGCGGTACGGCGGCCGATTCCGGGCAGTTTCGACAATTCGCCCACCACATCCTGCAAGAGTTTCGAGGTCATCAGATCACTTCGATTTTATGCTCTTCGACCCAGCCTTTCTTGCCGTCGGCGATGTTGATTTCGCACCAGCCGTCCAACTTGTGGCGGATTTTGAGGGTGGTACCTGCGTGGAGGACGAACAGATCGGTGGACGAACGGTCGGGCGAACTCTTTACGGCAAGCGAAGAGGTCATTACGACGGCATCCGAACGATCCAACATGCTGCGCCGCTCACCCAAGGCAAACCATGTGGTAAAGATGAAGACCACAACCGAAAGGAGCGTTCCGTAGAATCCGACCTTGCGCAGCGTCATACGACGTGCCAGCAGATACATCAGACACAGACTCAGCGCGACAATCAACGCCACGAGCGAAAAGATCGTCCATGCCGTGCAACTCATTGTGCGGCGCAATGCCGTGAACCATTGCGAGAGGAAAAATTCGGGAATCTTCTCGATGGTGTCCTTCACCTTTGTTTCGGCGACACTCAGGTTGTAGCGGATGTCCTCTTCACCGGGAGCGAGTTTCAACGCGCGGTGGTAGTAGAGGATGGCCTTGGCGATCTCGTCCTCCTTGAAATAGGCATTGCCTAAGTTGTAGTAGAGTTTGTAGGAACTCAGGTTGCGATCCGCCAGACGTTTGTAGATCACCACCGCCTTGTGGTAATTGCCGTTGAGATAGGCGGTTGCGGCGGCATCCCACAACTTTTCGGGCGATTCCTCTTCGGGCGGAACTTCGGAGTTCGCTTCTTTTTCGGGTTCTGCGCCCGTTTCTTCCGTGATTTCCCTGACGGCTTCCTTTGCGGGTTCTGCGTGGAGCGAATCGGCGGGTGCGGTTTCGGGTGTCTGTGCCGTACACCACCACACCGACAGCATCAGAAACGTGGTTAATATTTGTTTTTTCATGGCTTTTAGCGTTTAATGGCCGATTCGATGCGCGAGATGAAATCCACCCCTTCCGCATAGACATCCGTCATGCGGGCGGAGGCCATCGGCGAATACTGCGCCTCGTCACACAGGGTGATGATCGCGGTGAAGCGTTGCGACTCCTCTTCGCGGATGCCGCGTTTGTGGAGTTCCTCGCGGACGTTCTCCTTCGTGAGGTTCGATACGGGGATGTTGAACTTGTCGCTCATGTACCCCCACAAGGCACGCGACATCTCCTCGTAGAAGGCGTGGAGATTCTGCTCCTCCATGTACCTCTTGGCGGTGCGGAAACGCTGTACGGCGACCTTGTTGGCACGCTTGCCGCGGATCAGCGCGGTGTTCTGCGATTCTGCGATTCGTTTGCGGAGCATCAGATAAACGGCCGTAAAGGCGACTCCCGTACCGACGAGCAATGCCCAGTAGAGGTTGCTGAAGAGGAACGGACGGCGATTCTCCGTCAGATTCGGGTGACCCAACTTGATGAAGCGGATGTCACGACCGAGGAGTTTCACCTCTTCCTTCGACATGCCGTGACGATTGACGACCACTTCGCCATTGCCCGAACTGTTGGCATCGGGGGTGATCGTAAGGGTCGTACCGCCGGCTTTCAGCGTGATGTATTGGTGCTGGTCGGGATCGAAATAACTAAATTCGATCGGGGCAATGTCGTAATTACCTTCGGCGCGGGCGATAAACGGATACTCGAACTGACGGTATCCCGAAATTCCCTGTGCCGAAGAGGTGATCGACTCCGTGGTCTTCACGTTGTATAACTCGAACGAGGAGGGTATTTCCAATTTGGGAGCCTGCACGAAAGTCATGTTCCCCACACCGGAGATCTTCACCGTGTAGGTTGCCGCCGAGTTGGCTGCCAATTCCGATGCGGGTTCCTTGGCCGACATCTTGAAGTGACCCACCGCACCGTTGAAACTTTCGGGTGCTCCGGCGGGGAGCGGTTTCACGTCGATCGTCACCTTCTGGCTCTGGATCTTGCGCGGGACGTTATACACATCGTGTCCCGGCCCGAAGAACGGGTCGTAGTTGCGTGACTGGGTCACCACCTGTGCGATGGCTGTCAGCGACGCGGGATCGATCGTCAGCGTACCGGTCTGCTGCGGATAGAGCAGAAATTCGCGGGCAATCTGCGTGTCATAGACCTTCCCGTTGTAGGTCTCTCGTTTGACGCGCTGGTTGGTCAGATCCAGTTCCTGTGCCCAGAACCCGTTGAACGAGGGGAATTTCACATCCTCGAATCCGACCACATTCACCCTGACGTAGAGTTTGAACATCACGCTCAGCGGTTCGCCCTTATAGACCGACGTGCGCGATACGATCGTGCGCAGGAGGATGTCTTCGGGGGCGATTTTCGTCGTATTCGCCTGCTGTTGCGGTCGGGCTTGCTCTTCAGATGCGCCCTGCGGGGTGTTGCCGCCTGTCGATTGCCCCTCGTTTACCACCTCGACGGGTTGCGCCTTGGTGTGATACTCCGTGCCATCGACCTTGATCGAGGCAGCCCCGATGGTGGCGTTTCCCGCCTTTTGCGGCATCAGGACGTAGGTCACCGTGTAACTTACGCTGCGGGTCATCGAGCCGTTGATGCTCGAAAATGAGTAGCCTGTCGAGACGGCAGGGCCTGCAATGACATCGAATCCCGCGAAGTCGGGACTCTGGAACGAACCGTCTTCGGGCGAGGCGTTCAACTGGAACTCCACGCGGAAGGGTTCGCCCATGGCGACCGTCAGCGGGCATGATGCTTGAAACACAATCTTCCCGGCACCGAATGCCGAGAAGATTGCAGTTGTGATGAAGACTACGGCAAAAGCCGTTTTTAAAACAAAATCTCTCATTGAGTTTTGCGGATATGTTACTTATTTCAAATTTATAAACGGATCGACGGATTGATTTAGTGCGTGTTTCCCGTTTTTAATTCTCTATAAATACCACTTTTTGAGGAATTTTCTATTTAAATTCGTCAAAGAAGTCGTTGCCCTTGTCGTCCACGATGATGAATGCGGGGAAGTTCTCCACATAGATCTTGCGCACGGCCTCCATGCCCAGTTCGGGGAAATCGACGACTTCGACCGACTTGATCGAGTTGCGGGCAAGGATTGCGGCAGGACCGCCGATCGAACCGAGGTAGAAACCGCCGTGTTTCTTGCAGGCATCGGTTACCTGCTGCGAGCGGTTTCCTTTGGCTACCATCACCATCGAACCTCCGTGATCTTGGAACAGATCGACGTAGGGATCCATACGGCCGGCGGTCGTCGGGCCGAATGATCCGGAGGGCATGCCTTCGGGGGTCTTGGCGGGGCCTGCGTAGTAGATCGGGTGCTTCTTGAAGTATTCGGGCATGGGCTTGCCGGCATCGAGCATGGCTTTGATGCGGGCGTGGGCGATGTCACGGGCAACGATCAGCGTACCCTTGAGGTTCAGACGGGTCTTGGGCGGATATTTCGTCAGGATGGCGCGTACCTTGTCCATGCCCTCGTCCAGATCAATATCGACGGCGGGTGTCATCGAGGGCGACTGTGCCGGAAGGAAACGGGCGGGATTTTTCTCCAACTTTTCGAGGAAGATGCCATCGGGCGTGATCTTTGCCTTGATGTTACGGTCGGCCGAGCAACTTACGCCGATGCCCACGGGACACGATGCGGCGTGACGCGGGCCACGGATGACACGCACGTCGTGTACATAATATTTACCGCCGAACTGTGCGCCGATACCGCTCTCGCGGCAGATCTTGAGGATGCGCTCCTCCCACTCCAAGTCACGATAGTAGTGACCCGACTCGTCGCCGCGGGTGGGCAACTCGTCGAGATAGCCTGCCGAAGCCTTCTTGACGGTCGCAAGACAGGTCTCTGCCGATGTGCCGCCGATGCAGATTGCCAGATGATAGGGCGGGCAGGCGGCCGTACCGAGATCCATCAGGTGTTCCTTGATGAATTTGGTCAGCGACTCCTCGTTGAGCAGGGCTTTGGTTTTCTGATAGAGGAAACTCTTGTTTGCCGAACCGCCTCCTTTGGTGATGAACAGAAATTCGTACTCCATGCCGGGCTTGCCGCCGTAGATGTCGATCTGTGCGGGCAGGTTTGTGGCGGAGTTTTTCTCTTCGGTCATCGTGAAGGGAACGACCTGCGAATAGCGGAGGTTGTTTTTCTTGTAGGTTTCGTAAACACCGCGGGCGATGTACTCGGCATCATCGACACCCGTATATACGTCTTCGCCCTTGTGAGCCGAGCAGATTGCCGTACCGGTATCCTGACAGGTGGGCAGTTCGTGGTCGGCGGCGACCGTCTGGTTGAGCAACATGGTGTAAGCCACGAATTTGTCGTTGTCGCTTGCCTCAGGATCATTGAGGATGTTGTTCAACTTCTGGAGATGGCTTGCGCGCAGATAGAACGAAACGTCGGAGTAGGCGGCTTCGGAGAGTACTTCGAGGCCTTTGGGATCTATTTTGAGGATCTTGCGGCCGTCGCAATCAACGACTTTGACATAGTCTTTCGTCAGAAGACGATACTCGGTCTTGTCCTCTCCCACGGGGAACGGATCCTTGTAGATGAAATCTGCCATGTTTGTGATGTTTTTGTGTTGTATTCAAAAGAATTGATTATCCTTGCAAAAATACAAAAAACAATCGGGATTGCGCAACTTTTGTCTTCGGAGCATTATTTTTTTTGTAAAAAATAGTCGTTCTTTAGAATTTTTATTAATTTTGCCACGAATTTGGTGATTCGGGTTGGGAATACATCAATTCGGGAACAAAAAAATGCCTGTTCCTTAAATTTTAATGATTTGTTTGTTCTTTTATTTAAATTTGAACAAACAATGCTGGTATAGTTTAGGAAATTTTATTAGTTTTGTATCGAATCCTCGGATTCGGACTAAAAAATAAATTAATTCACATCTAATATAAAATAATTATGGTATCGTACAAAGATCTCGGTTTGGTAAACACGCGTGATATGTTTGCCAAGGCAATCAAAGGCGGTTACGCTATTCCCGCGTTCAACTTCAACAACATGGAGCAGATGCAGGCCATCATTTCGGCTTGTGTAGAGTGCTCGTCGCCTGTCATTCTTCAGGTATCGTCGGGTGCACGCAAGTATGCCAACCAGACGCTGCTGCGTTACATGGCACAGGGTGCTGTCGAGTATGCCAAGGAGTTGGGCAAGAACATTCCGATCTGCCTGCACTTGGATCACGGTAACTCGTTCGAGTTGTGCAAGAGTTGTATCGACATGGGCTTCTCGTCGGTAATGATCGACGGTTCGGCTCTTCCTTACGAGGAGAACGTCGCTTTGACGAAGAAGGTTGTCGAGTACGCACACCAGTTCGACGTAACGGTTGAGGGTGAATTGGGCGTATTGGCCGGTGTCGAGGATGAGGTCGCATCCGAGCACTCGCACTACACGGATCCCGCCGACGTTGAGGATTTCGTAAAGAAGACCGGTGTTGATTCGCTGGCTATTTCGATCGGTACTTCGCACGGTGCCAACAAATTCAAACCGGAGCAGTGCACCCGCAATGCCGAGGGTATTCTGCTTCCTCCTCCCTTGCGTTTCGATATCCTGAAGGAGATCGAGAAGCGTATTCCCGGCTTCCCCATCGTACTCCACGGTTCGTCGTCGGTACCTCAGGAGTATGTGAAAATCATCAACACCCACGGCGGTGCTTTGAAGGATGCCGTAGGTATTCCTGAGGATCAGTTGCGTGAGGCTGCCAAGAGTGCGGTTTGCAAGATCAACATCGACTCGGATGGTCGTCTGGCTATGACCGCTGCCGTTCGTAAGGTATTTGTTGAGCATCCTGCCGAGTTCGACCCCCGCAAGTATCTGGGTCCCGCTCGTGACGAGTTGAAGAAACTCTACATCCACAAATGCGAGAACGTTCTGGGTTCGGCCGGCAAGGCAGAGTAATCTGAACGCAGATTTTTCAAAAAAACGGGGATGATCCTTTCGGGGTCATCCTCATTTTTTTATCCTTGCCGTGTCAAATCCCGGAAAAACGAGTAATTTTGAGAAACGGAAATTTTTGCGATTATGAATATGTCCGACCCCAAACCGACCTCTGCGTCCGTATCCGACACGGCGCAACACCCTGCGTCGGCTTATGACCGCGCCACCGCATCTGCCGCCGCTCCCCGCTCTTTGCGCTCCCGCTTTCTGCCCGTGGCGGGAATCCTTGTGCTGATCGTGCTTCTTGCGGGCGGTGCCTGCCTGCATAACCGTACTCTGGTCAGTTGGTGGCTTCCTGTCGAGATCGCCGTCCTGCTTGCGACTTTGATGCTCGTGGTGATCCGTGCTGCGGGAAAACGTGCATGGGATCTGTCCGATATGGGGTTTTGCTGGCTGTTGCTGTTCGGCGTGTCCTATTTCGGGGTGCTGGCGGTCAATTCGCTGGGACTGGATCCCGCCACGGCACGCGAGACGGAACTGATGGTGACGAATAAATACGAAAAACGCCATACCTCGCGCCGCCCGCACTCCGGAATACGTCAAACCCACACGACCCGCCATGTGGTCGTGCGGAGCGAATCGGGTGCGGAATACGAATTGGATGTCTCGGATGCCCGCTACGCCCGTACCCCTGTCAATCGCCCGATGCGGGTACGCATCTGCGACGGCCGTCTCGGATTCGGGGTGATTGCCGATCTCTGAAGGTGAATGTTTTCAGATTCGACTCTTTATCCCTATCTTTGCACATCCGTCCGAGAAGGGCGGTTGTCGGATAAAAAATCAATTATGGAGCAAAAGGGTCGTTTGGCGGGTCATGCCGCGTGCTTTGTGGCGTACGCCATATTCGGAATCAATATCATTGTCTGTAAGGATCTGACGTCGAGCCATCTGATCTCGCCGATCGCGTTGTTCTGCATGCGTTCCATCGGTGCGGGCATGCTGTTTTGGCTCTTGTCGCTGTTCCTCCCGCGGGAAAAGGTCGATCGATGCGATTTCGGAAAGATCCTTGCCGCTTCGATTTTCGGATTTTTCCTGACGCAACTCACCTTTCTGATGGCGATTCCCGACATCACCCCCATGAACTGTTCGATCATCAGTTCCATGTCACCCATCTATACGATGTTCATCGCGGCGATTGTCCTCAAAGAACCCGTCACGCTGAAAAAGGCGGGCGGTGTCGTGCTGTCGTTTGCGGGTATTATCTATCTGATTCTCCACAGCGTGGGACGCACGGGAGGTGTTACGGAGAGTACTCCGGCGGGTATCTTCCTCATCATCATGAACAGCCTCTGCTTCTCGATCTATTTGGGCGTGTTCAAACCGATCATCACCAAATATTCGGTGGTGACTTTCATGAAATACATCTTTTTGTTTTCGTTCCTGCTGTCCGCCCCTGCCGCGGGACGCGAGATCCTGACGCTGGACTACGCCTCGATTCCCTCTTCGCACCTTTGGGAATTGGCTTTTCTGATCGTCTGTTCCACGTTCTTCACCTATTTCCTGATTTCCGTGGGTCAGAAACGCATCCGTCCGACACTGGTGAGCATGTACTCCTATGTGCAGCCGATCATTGCCATCGTCATTTCGATCTTCCTCGGTATGGATACCCTCTCGTGGGAGAAGGTTTTGGCGATCGTGACGGTTTTTTCGGGCGTTCTGCTGGTGACTTTCAGCCGCCTCCTCCAAATAAACTATCGGATGTAACGGCCGACAAATCGGGCAACCTTGTCGCGGTAGGCTTCGGGGTTGTCGCGGTAGGACTTCGCATGTGCGGCACCCTGCACTACCCATAACTCTTTTTCGCCCTGCTTGGCATCGTAGAGCGGATAAACCATCCGCGTGGGTACATAATCGTCCCGATCGCCGTGAATAAAGAGCATCGGTAGGCGGCATTTCCTGACCTGCTCCAACGCGGAAGCCTCCCGAAAATCCCATTCGTAGGACTCTCCGCACCAGTAACTGGCAACATATAGCAACGGGAAGGCGGGCAATCCGTAATC
>RCNI01000618.1_pt1 | contig 21201 bp, 24 predicted proteins | sample 2041151 | NCBI WGS metagenome assembly RCNI01 (sample SAMN09708214, study PRJNA481090) | feces metagenome | isolation source: feces | place: Antarctica: Albino Rookery | reverse complement strand
CGCATGGCTTCCTTCAGGCCGGACACGGTCTCTCCGGGCAGGTCGATCTGAGTGATGTCGCCGGTGATGACGATTTTGGAGCCAAAGCCCAGTCGGGTCAGGAACATCTTCATCTGCTCCCGGGAGGTGTTCTGAGCCTCGTCCAGAATGATAAAGCTGTCATCCAGCGTCCGTCCACGCATATAAGCCAGCGGCGCCACCTCGATATTGCCCCGCTCCACATACTTCTGATAGGTCTCCGGGCCCAGCATTTCAAACAGAGCGTCGTACAGAGGACGGAGATAGGGGTCCACCTTGCTCTGGAGATCACCGGGCAGAAAACCCAGCCGCTCACCGGCTTCCACCGCCGGACGGGTCAGAATGATGCGGTTGACCTCTCTGGCACGGAAGGCAGCCACCGCCTGTGCTACGGCAAGGTAGGTCTTGCCGGTGCCGGCCGGGCCGACGCCCAGCGTCACCACATTCTTTTTGATGGCTTCCACATACTTCTTCTGTCCCACGGTCTTGGCCTTGATGGGCTTGCCGTTGGCGGTGACGCAAATCACATCCCGGGCAAGCTCCGGGATTTTTTCCTCACTGCCGGCATGGACCAGCTGAAGCACATAGCGCACATTCTGCTCACCGATGGCCTCGCCCCGCTGGGAAAGCTCCAGCAGGCCCTGAATGGCCCGCACCGCCAGCATCACCTGCTCCGCTTCGCCGGAAACCTTGATGCCGCCGTCCCGATTGGTCACATGGACATCCAGATCCTGCTCCACCAGACGCATATTTTCATCAAAGGCGCCAAACAGGTTGGCCACCTCTTCCATTCGATCCAAACTGATGATCTGTTCTATCAAATGATTCATCTCCAATAGGTGTATTTGTTTCATTCCCTCTGAGCCGGTTCCTCCCGGCGGGCAATCTGTTCCCGGCACCGGGCGGTGAGGGTCACCGTCAGTGCGCCGTTCTCCGTTTCCACCGACCAGTGCTGATCCAGCACCGCTCCGCCTTCCCCGATGCGTTCCCGCAGCTGTGCTTCCAGCAGCGTCCGCAGGTAGCGTTCCGCAGAGTCCGGCTCTGCCTGCAACGCCACGGGGCGATATTCCCGACAGGTACGACGCACCCATCCAAAGGGAAGCTTTTCCCCTTCGGATATGGATATACTCCAAGTCTTTTCTATTTTATCATAATATGTAAAGGGTTGAAACGCCTTTGGAGAAATTTTGAAGCCTTTTCCCATCAACCGCACCTCGTACTCCGTCCGCTCCGCTCCGGTGTACTCCTTGCCCATCGTATCCAGAGGGGTCGTCACCTGACACACCTCGGTCACTTCCGCCCACACCTGACCCTTGGCCGCCACCGCATAGGTTTCCGTCGCCGGCAGGTCGGGCATCTTTTCCACAGGCACGGTACCGGAAATCAGCACATCCCCGGCGCTGACTTCCGCTCCCTCTTCCACCAGCGGATCGCCGGCCTGAGGCAGCACCGTCAGCACGGTGCCGGATTTCTCCGCCACAAGATCAATGGCTTCTCCCACCGGCTCCAGCTCCGGGGGCAGCTGCGCTTCCCGCACCACGATCTCCGCCCGAACGCCCCGAATGTTCACCGACAAAAATCCCAGCTCTTCCATCCGCATCAGCATCCGATTGGAGATTTTCCGCTCGTCCACCGCCGGTCCGTACACCCCGGGGTACATTCCGCACTCCCGGAGCTCCGACAAAATAACGCTGTCCGGCACGGTCGTGTTGCCGGTCACATCAATCACCAGCACAAATCGGGACAAAATCAGCACCGCCAGCAGGGACAGCGCCATTCCTGCCACCATGCCCCAGCGGCGGACCATCCGCCGAACAAAGCCCGGCGCTCCCGTTTCCGACAGCCGTGTCACCTCGCACAGGCACTTCGGCCCCAGCGATTCCGCCAGCCGTGCCTGATGCAGCGGCACTACCAGCCGCAGACAGGTTTCATCCACCCGTTCTATGTGGCGAAACTGCACATTGGACGCACCGCAGATATTCAGAAACCGCTCCGGATAAGGTCCCACCACCTCCAGACGGACGCTGCCCTTCATATAATTTATTGCCCTGCCCATGGTATCCCCCTTTTACTTGTTATTCCAGCTCCACTGCTCGGATCGTTCCGGTGATGGTCAGATCCGCCGGCGTCATTCCGCTCAGCCGCAGCCCCTGACCCAGCACCCGGATCAGCTGCCGTCCGCCGTTGATGATAATTTCTTCTTCGCCGTAGGCCAGGATGCCCCTGTGATTCTGCACATACACTTCCTCATTCCCCACCACACGGACACAGGGCAGTCCTGCCAGCAGGTCCGCCGGCAGCGCAAACGCTTCCGCCGTCCGCTCCAGCAGGCTTTTTTTCGTCGGATCTTTCATGGTCCACACCCCCTCTCCATGGTATGACTTCCCCGGAAAAAATTGCCTGTCCTGCCATAATCTCAAAACCGCCTCCGGCTTTTTTGGTGATATTGCCTACCCGTTTGCACTGGACAATAACAATATATGATGCTATTATATGGTAGCTGACACACCATATATGGTGTTATTCCCTTTACATAACACCATCCATTGATATGATTACAACCATCATTTTAGAAAAAAAGCACAAGAATCCCTGTGCTGTTCGGCAAAAGAGAAGGAGTATGTTTCATGAAAGTAATCAAACGAGACGGCTCGACAGTAGATTTCGATCCCAATAAGATCATCCGCGCAATCCAGAAGGCCAACGAGGCGGTTGACCCCGAGGAGCGTGCTTCCGAGGAGCAGATCACCCAGATTGCCCGCTATGTGCAGGAGCGCAATCGCCCCCGTCTGCTGGTGGAGGACATTCAGGACACCGTGGAGCATCAGCTGATGGAGCTGGGCAAGTACACCCTTGCCAAGGCCTACATCATCTACCGCTACACCCGTGCTCTGGTCCGCAAGCAGAACACCACCGACGAGTCCATCCTGTCCCTGCTCCACAACACCAACAAGGAGCTGGCAGAGGAGAACTCCAACAAGAACACCGCCATTGCCTCCACCCAGCGTGACTACATCGCCGGTGAGGTGAGCCGTGACCTGACCCGCCGCATCCTGCTGCCGGAGAAGATCAGCAAGGCCCATGACGACGGCATTCTCCACTTCCATGATGCAGACTATTTCGTGCAGCCCATCTTCAACTGCTGCCTCATCAACATCGGCGATATGCTGGACAACGGCACCATGATCAACGGCAAGATGATCGAAAGCCCCAAGGGCTTCCAGGTGGCCTGCAATGTCACCACCCAGATCATCGCCAATGTGGCCTCCAACCAGTACGGCGGCCAGAGCGTGGACATCAGCCATCTGGGCAAGTATCTCCGCCGCAGCCGTGAGAAGTTCCGCCGCAAGATTGCCAAGGCCTGCGGCTCTGAGGTTTCTCCCGAGCTGGTGGAGCATCTGGTGGACGAGCGTGTGGTGGACGAGCTGCGCAGCGGCGTCCAGACCATTCAGTATCAGATCAACACCCTGATGACCACCAATGGTCAGTCCCCCTTCGTCACTCTGTTCCTCTACCTGCGTGACGACGATCCCTACATCGAGGAAAACGCCAAAATCATCGAGGAAATCCTGCGCCAGCGTCTGGAGGGCATCAAGAACTCCGCCGGCGTTTATGTGACTCCCGCCTTCCCCAAGCTGGTCTATGTTCTGGACGAGAACAACTGCCTGAAGGGCGGCAAGTACGATTACATCACCGAGCTGGCAGTTAAGTGCTCCGCCAAGCGGATGTATCCCGATTACATCTCCGCCAAGGTCATGCGTGAGGCTCACGACGGCAATGTGTTCTCTCCCATGGGCTGCCGCAGCTTCCTCACCGACTGGAAGGATCCCGAGACCGGCGAGTACAAGTACGAGGGCCGCTTCAATCAGGGCGTGGTTTCCATCAACCTGCCTCAGATCGGCCTGATGGTCAGTGACGGCGGCCGCAAGATCCCCGAGACCGAGGACGAGTTCTGGAAGCTGCTGGACGAGCGTCTGGAGCTGTGCTACGAGGCTCTGATGTGCCGTCACAACGCTCTGATGGGCGTGCACAGCGATGTTTCTCCCGTCCATTGGCAGCACGGCGCTCTGGCCCGTCTGCAGCCCGGCGAGACCATCGACCGCTATCTGGTGGGCGGCTACTCCACCATTTCTCTGGGCTACATCGGCATCTATGAGCTGACCAAGCTGGTCAAGGGCTGCAGCCAGACCGAGCCTGAGGGCATGGATTTCGCCACCCGTGTGATGACCCACCTCCGGGACACCTGCTACAAGTGGCGTGACGAGACCGACATCGGCTTCTCCCTCTACGGCACTCCTGCTGAGAGCCTGTGCTATCGCTTTGCCCGCATCGACAAGGAGAAGTTCGGCGATGTCAAGGACATCACCGACAAGGGCTACTACACCAACTCCTACCATGTGGATGTCCGTGAGAAGATCGACGCCTTCTCCAAGTTCTCCATTGAGAGCAAGTTCCAGAAGCTGTCTCCCGGCGGTGCCATCAGCTATGTGGAAATCCCCAACATGCGTCACAACCTGACCGCTCTGAAGGATGTGGTTCGCTTTATCTACGACAACATCCAGTACGCCGAGTTCAACACCAAGAGCGACTACTGCCAGGTCTGCGGCTTTGATGGTGAAATCATCCTCAACGACGACATGGAGTGGGAATGCCCCTGCTGCGGCAACAAGGATCACACCAAGATGAATGTCACCCGCCGTACCTGCGGCTATCTGGGTGAGAACTTCTGGAACGAGGGCAAGACCAAGGAAATCAAGTCCCGTGTCCTGCATCTTTGATCCAGATCCGATGACATAACCAAAATCATAGTATAGTTATCTTAAAACGCCCTCTGTTTTGAAAAACAGAGGGCGTTTTGGTTGACTTTTCCTGACTCAGGCGTAAAATGTGTGCGTAAATGAATTGAGGCGATTGCATTGAATTCCCTGATTAAAAAAGAGGTCACTTCCGCCGAGACCAGTCTGCTGAACTTCCTCAAGTGGATTCTGATTGCGGTGGTTGTGGGCTGCACCGTGGGTGTGGCCGGAGGTCTGTTTCACCACGCCATTGACTGGTGTACCCAGCTTCGGGAAGCCCACGGCTGGATTTTGTTTTTCATGCCCATTGCCGGTTTGGTCATTGTGGGCTGCTACCATCTGATTGGTATGGCAAACGATCAAGGCACGGAATTTGTCATCCTTGCCGCCCGGGAAGGTCGGCTGCTCCGGGTGCGAACTGCTCCCCTAATCGTCATCAGCACCATCCTGACCCACCTCACCGGCGGTTCCGCCGGACGAGAGGGCGCTGCTTTGCAGCTGGGCGGCTGTCTGGCTAACGCCTTTACCAAGCCCTTCCGGCTGAACGAGCAGGGCAAGCAGATGCTGACCATGTGCGGTATGTCCGCCGGATTTTCCGCCCTGTTCGGCACGCCACTGGCCTCTGCCGTGTTCGCCATGGAGATGGAGAGCATCGGCCTGATGTACTACTCCGCCCTGCTGCCCTGTGTGCTCTCCGCTCTGGTCGCTGAAATGGTGGCTTTGGCACTGGGGGTACACCCCACCGCCTTTGCTCTGGCAAAGGTGCCTGCCCTCTCCCCGGTGACGCTGGTTCAGACCATGGTGCTGGGCGTGCTGTTCGCCCTGCTGTCCATGCTCTTCTGCACCGTCATGCAGCAGGGCTCCAAGCTCTGCAAGCGGATTGAGAACCCCTATCTCCGCATCTTTCTGGGCGGCATTGCAGTGGTCGCCCTCACCCTGCTGGTGGGCAGCGGTGACTACAACGGCGCCGGTATGAATGTGATTGCCTCCGCCATTGCCTGTAAGGCAGTTCCGCTGGCCTTCCTGCTGAAAATGGTCTTTACCTCCATCACCCTCGGCTCCGGCTTCAAGGGCGGCGAAATTGTCCCCTCCTTCTTCGTCGGCGCCACCTTCGGCTGTGTGGCGGCACCTCTGGTAGGGATGGATGCCGGGTTTGGTGCGGCACTGGGTCTGATTGCCCTGTTCTGCGGCGTGACCAACGCCCCTGTCACCAGCACCCTGCTGGGGCTGGAGCTGTTCGGCGGTCAGGGGCTGCCTCTGATGGCGCTGTGTCTGGCGGTGAGCTACCTGCTCAGCGGCTACTCCGGTCTGTACCACGCCCAGAAGATCATCCTCTCCAAAACCGAGCCGGTTCTTACCGAAACAGACAACTCTGAGAATTAAAAGTCACACCCGGAGCGGTAGTCATCCTCGCTCCGGGTGCTTTTTTCCGAAATGCTCCGTTTTCCATCGCTCTTGGCGGTTCATCCAAACGGTCTTGTTGCTAAACAAAGAAAAGGCCAAGGACCTGAGCGCTAGCCGAGCTACAATTGCTTGGGAACTACGCAAGTCCTGACCTTAGTGTAAGGTATATGCCGCCCGGAATACATCGTCAATCGCAAAAACGGAGGGAGCATGATTCATCCGATCAGAAAGCACGAATATGCGATTCCGAAGGCAAAAAAATCCGAGGAAGGTTCAAAAGGAACCAACCTCGGATTTTTTCTTTTGTATTGCCTTGCATTTCCGGTCAAAAAGTGTTCTGTACTTCCTTATCCGGTGTATGCAAAGAAAATGGAGCGTTTTGCGCTTGAAATCAGTTTTTCAGGCTGTGCAAGGGAGCCGGGATACGGCCGCCGCGGTGAATGAAGTCGGCGCTGGATGCCTTATGCACCGGCATGACCGGAGCAGAGCCCAGCAGACCGCCCATTTCCACGGTATCGCCCACATCCAGACCGGGTGCGGGAATCACACGGACAGCGGTGGTCTTGCAGTTGACCATACCGATGGCAGCTTCGTCGGCAATGATGGCGGCGATGGTCTCGGCACTGGTGTCGCCGGGAATGGCGATCATATCCAGACCCACGGAGCAGACGCAGGTCATGGCTTCCAGCTTCTCCAGCGTCAGCACACCGGACTTGGCGGCGGCGATCATGCCCTCGTCCTCAGACACGGGAATGAAGGCACCGGACAGACCGCCCACAGAGGAGGATGCCATCACGCCGCCCTTTTTCACGGCGTCGTTGAGCATAGCCAGAGCGGCGGTAGTACCATGGGTGCCGCAAATATCCAGACCCATCTCCTCCAGAATTCGAGCCACGCTGTCGCCGATGGCGGGAGTGGGAGCCAGAGAGAGGTCCACGATGCCGAAGGGCGTATCCAGACGGCGGCTTGCCTCCATAGCAACCAGCTGACCCATACGGGTGATCTGGAAGGCGGTCTTTTTGATGGTTTCCGCCACCACATCGAAGGGCTGACCCTTCACATTCTTCAATGCGTGATACACCACGCCGGGGCCGGACACGCCCACATTGATGACGGTCTCTGCCTCGCCCACGCCGTGGAAGGCGCCTGCCATGAAGGGGTTATCCTCCACAGCGTTGCAGAACACCACCAGCTTGGCACAGCCAAAACCGTTGTTGTCGGCAGTACGGGCGGCGGTGGCCTTGACGGTCTCGCCCATCAGGCGGACGGCGTCCATATTGATACCGGCCTTGGTGGAACCCACATTGACCGAGGAGCAGACTCGGTCAGTGACGGCCAGTGCCTCGGGAATGGCACGAATCAGCTTGCGGTCGGACTCGGTCATGCCCTTCTGCACCAGAGCGGAATAGCCGCCCAGGAAGTTGACGCCCACGGTCTTGGCGGCCTTGTCCAGCGCCACGGCAAAGGGCACATAGTCCTCGGTATCGCAGCCGGCAGCCACCAGAGAGATGGGGGTGACCGACACACGCTTATTGACAATGGGAATACCGAACTCACGCTCGATGGACTCGCCGGTGGCCACCAGATGCTCTGCCTTGCGGCAGATCTTGTCGTAAATCTTCTGGCAGCAGGCCTTGGGGTCGGTGTCGGCGCAGCTCAGCAGGGAGATGCCCATAGTAATGGTACGAATATCCAGATGCTGATGGTCAATCATTTGGACCGTCTGGAGGATTTCTTCATGACTCAGCATAATAACCCTCCTCAGATGCGGTGCATGGCGTTGAAAATATCTTCACGCTGGGCGTGGATGGTCAGCTCCATCTGCTCGCCGAGTGCTTCCAGCGCACCCACCAGCTGAGCAAAATCCACCGTGCTCTTGGACACATCCACCATCATAATCATGGTAAAATAGCCTTGCAGGATGGTCTGACTGATGTCCAGCACATTGACCTTGTAGTCCGCCAACCGGGTGCAGATGGGGGCGATAATGCCCTCACGATCCTTACCAACCACAGTTACGATTGCTTTCATGATTTCTTCTCTCCTTACTTTTGAAGCTCATCCAGCGTCAGCGAGAAGCTGGGCAGGAACTGCTCCATAAAATAGTTCAGTGCCGGCAGATGACATTCCTGCAATGCGGCATATGTTTGTTCGCTGGCCAGCCGGAACTCGGTGTTTCCGGCCTTCAGCTCTTCCACACATTTAATATAAGCGCTCAGCTTGTCCGCCGCCTTCACAACTGCGTGGACCTCCGGGTCGCTCTCTCGGATCAGCGGTTCATATTCGCCCCGCATCTCCTCCGGCAGCATCCCCAGCAGCCGATCTGCCGCCATTTCCTCCACCTCACGGTAGGAGCTGCGCAGCGTATCATTATAATACTTAATCGGCGTAGGCATATCGCCGGTGATGATCTCTGTGGCGTCATGGTACAGTGCGGCAAGCACCACCTGTCCCACATCCAGCTGTCCGCCGTAGCGCTGATTCTGGATGACCGCCAGCGCATGGGCCAGCACCGCCACCTGATGGGAATGCTCCTGAACATTCTCCTTCTCCGTCTTGCGCATCAGCGCCCATCGTTCAATATGCTTCATCCGGGCAATCAGCGCAAAAAAGTGATGATTCTGTTCCATCGCTCCCCCTCCTTTTATTCCTGATTGGGTCTCTCAGGCTAAACTTTTCTTATTCTAGCACACATTCCCTCCATTGGAAAGAACTTCTTCTCCTCCGGCGAAAACTGCTTTGACAGCGGTTCTTTTCCCGTTTATAATGTGTCTATCTATTCGATAACAGGTGAAACCTATGAAAATTGCAATTTATACCCTTGGCTGTAAGGTCAATCAGTACGAGACCCAGGCCATGGAAACCATTCTGACTCAGCAGGGCCACGAACTGGTGGATTTTGAGGAGAAGGCAGACGCCTACATCATCAACACCTGCACCGTCACTGCCGTCAGCGACAAAAAGTCCCGTCAGGCCATTCGCCGGGCACGCCGTTTGAACGAAAACGCCGTGGTGGCGGTCTGCGGCTGCTATGCTCAGACCACCCCCGAGGAAGTCGAAGCACTGGATGTCGACCTGATTTACGGCACCGGCGACCGGATGCAGTTTTTGGACGATGTGCAGAAGGCCGTGCACGGCAAGCAGCAGGTCAATGTGGACGATGTGATGCGCCGCAGAGACTTTGAGTTCCTGCCTGCCGGCGGCATGGAGGAGCGCACCCGCTCCATGCTGAAGGTGGAGGACGGCTGCGTCAACTTCTGCACCTACTGCACCATCCCCTACGCCAGAGGTCCCGTCCGCTCCCTGCCCATCGATCAGGCGGTCAGCGAGACCAAGCGTCTGGCGGTGGAAGGCTATCAGGAAATTGTCCTCACCGGCATTGAGATTTCCAGCTGGGGCAAGGACCTCAAGAACGGACTGACCCTGATCGACCTCATTGAGGCCGTGTGTCACGCCGCTCCCTCCATGCGTATCCGACTGGGCAGTTTGGAGCCCCGCACCATCACGGAGGAGTTCTGCCTGCGTGCCAAGGTGCTGCCCAACCTCTGTCCCCACTTCCACCTCTCCCTCCAGAGCGGCTGCGACGCCACCCTGAAACGGATGAACCGGAAGTACGACACCGCCCGGTATCTGGAGTCCTGCCGTCTGCTGCGGCAGCACTTTGAGCTGCCCGCCATCACCACCGACCTCATTACCGGCTTCCCCGGCGAAACGGAAGAGGAATTTGCCCAGACGCTGGCCTTCCTTGAGAAAGCCGACTTTGCCTCCATGCACATCTTCCCCTACTCCCGCCGCAGCGGAACCCCGGCCTATTCCTATCCCGATCAGGTTCCTATGGTGGAAAAGGAGGCGCGTGCCCACCGTGCCGCCCAAGTGGCTGCGCAGCGGGAACAGCACTACCTTTCCCTCCATGTGGGCAAAATCCTGCCCGTCCTCTTTGAAGAGGAGAAGGACGGACTGTGGCGCGGTCACACTCCCAACTATCTGGAGGTCCGTGCCGAGGGCGACAAGCTGCACAATGTGGTGCGCTTGGTCCAAATTGAATCTGTCAGCGGCAATCTGCTGCTGGGAAAGCTGGTTGAAGCATGATCGCTTATTTAGACAATGCCGCAACGACGGCAGTCTGGCCCGAAGTGGCTGACGCCGCTGCAAAGGCCATGGTGGAAGGCTATTTTAACCCCTCTGCCCGTTATCCCGATGCCGCCAAGGCGGCAAAGACCCTCTCCGAGCACCGTGCCACGGTGGCCCGTGCGCTGGGCTGCAAGCCCAGTGAGGTGGTGTTCACCTCCTGCGGCACCGAAAGTGACAACTGGGCCATTCGCTCCGCTGTGGAGCTGAATCGCCGGAAGGGCAAGCACATTATCACCACCGCCATCGAGCACTCCGCCGTGCTGAATGTGATGAAGGATCTGGAGCAGGAGGGCTACGAGGTCACCTATCTCCCTGCCAACGCACAGGGCACCATTGATCTGGACGCCTTCTCCGCCGCCCTCCGGGAGGACACCATTCTGGTCAGCATGATGCTGGTGAACAACGAGCTGGGCACCGTTCTGCCGGTGCAGCAGGTGGCTCAGATCATCAAGGCCTCCAACTCCCCGGCACTGCTCCACTGCGACGCTGTGCAGGGCTTTATGAAGATTCCCGTCACCGCCAAGGAGCTGGGCGTTGACCTGATGGCCATCAGCGGCCACAAAATCCACGCGCCCAAGGGCATCGGCGCCCTCTACATCCGCAGCGGTCTGAAGCTGAAGCCCTTCATTCTGGGCGGCGGTCAGGAGAGCGGTCTCCGCAGCGGCACCGAGCCTACGGCTCAGATCGCCGCTCTGGCCAAGGCCTGCGAGCTGGGCATGGCCCGCCGGGATGCGGACATCGCTCACATGCAGGAGCTGAAGGAGTACACCCTCCGCCGCATTCGGGAGGAACTGCCGCAGATCGTTCCCGTGGTACTGGGCGACGCACCCCATGTGCTGGCGCTCACCATGGTGGGCTACAAGAGCGAGGTGCTGGTCCGGGTTCTGGGTGACGCCGGCATCTGCGTCAGCGCCGGGTCCGCCTGCCACCGGGGCACCCCCAGCCATGTCTATGCCGCTCTGGGTCTGGACAAGGCGCACCGAGAGGGCGCATTCCGGGTGTCCTTCTGCGGCGACTCCACTCAGGAAGAAGTGGACGCACTCATCGACGGCCTCAAGCGGGCCGGTGAGCTGCTCTTCCCCTCCATGAGCTGAGGTTCAGCAACGCAAACGCATTGATTCAGGACGGGACATTTGTCCCGTCCTTTCTCTATCGTTGCAATCCCTCCCCGACGGGGGTATAATAGATAACTACATTTACCAAATCGGGGTGTTGGTATGGAATTTACCTATCAGGATTATCTGGAAAGTGCGGAGGCACTGCGGAACCGAATCGGTTCCTTCTCCCCTCAGGTGATGCTCATTCTGGGCACCGGACTTGGAGCGCTGGGCGATCAGCTGGAAGATCCCATCGTTGTCCCCTACTCGGAGATTCCCCACTTCTGCTGCTCCACCACCCCCGGTCACGCCGGACGGCTGGTGTTCGGTTCTCTGGAAGGAAAGCCGGTGGCTGTCATGCAGGGCAGAGTCCACTACTACGAGGGGTTCTCCTTCCAGCAGGTGGGCTATGCGGTTCGGGTGCTGCATCTGCTGGGCGCATCCCAACTGGTGGTCACCAACGCAGCCGGCTGCATCAACACCGACTGGAATGCCGGAGATGTGATGCTGATTACCGACCACATCAAGCTGGCGCTGGAATCGCCGCTCCGGGGAACCAACATCCCGGAATTCGGCACCCGTTTCCCGGACAGCACCACCCTCTACACGCCCCGGCTGCAGGAAATTGCCCGGTCTGCCGCAGAGCAGCTTGGGCTGACCCTCCGGGAAGGGGTTTATATGTTTTTCCCCGGTCCGCAGTATGAAACCCCGGCGGAAATTCGGGCCGCCCGGATTTTGGGGGCGGACGCTGCCGGTATGTCCACCGCTCCGGAGGTCCTTGTGGCTCACCACTGCGGCATGGAGGTGCTGGGCTTTACCATGCTGTGCAACATGGCCGCAGGCATCCTGCCGGAGCCGTTGGATGAATGGGAAGTGCTGAAGGCCGCCGACGCCGGCAAGGAGCACTTCACCGCTCTGGTCCGCAGCTGCTTACGGCAGATGTGATGATTTTCCACCGCATCTCATATTCTTTGTTGAATTCAATTCCTTAGGGAGGACAACCATGGCAAATAAAAAGACCAATTCCTTTTTCGGCGGCGCCGCCATTCTGGCGGTGGGTATCATCGTCGTCAAAATCATCAGTGCCATCTACAAAATGCCGCTGGTCAACATTCTCGGCTCCAGCGGTTATGCGGATTTCACCGCCGCATTCAACATCTTCAATATCCTGCTGATGATCTCCACTGCCGGCATTCCGGTCGCTATGTCCAAGATGATCAGTCAGGCTTTGGTGGAGGAGCGGCCCGGTCAGGTCCGCAAGATTTTCCGGGTGGCCTTCGGCTTCTTCCTTGCCGTCGGCGCCGTCTGCTCCCTCATCATGCTCCTGTTCGCCAAGCAGTTTGCCGGTCTGATGAACAACTCGCAGGCCGTCTGGTGCATCCGTATGCTGGCCCCCTCGGTGGCGCTGGTCTGCTGTCTGGCCTGCTTCCGTGGTTATGCACAGGGACACCGCAACATGACCCCCTCCTCCGTCAGCCAGATCATTGAAGCCCTCTTCAAGCTGATCGTCGGTCTGACGCTGGCATGGTACCTCATTCGCGTGCTCCACAAACCTGACTCCATCGGCGCTGCCGGTGCGATCGTGGGCGTCACCGTCAGTGAGCTGGTGGCTGTGGGCTATATGTTCTGGGACTTCCAGCGCACCCGCCGGGAAGAATTGCCCCTGCCTGCCCGCGAAAAGACCAGCGCCTCCTCGGATATTCTCCGCACCTGCCTGAGCCTTGCCATTCCCATCTCCCTGACCAGCGCCTCCACCAGCATCATCACCGCTGTGGACAACAGTCTGGTCATGGGCCGGCTCCAGAGTGCGCTGGATATGTCGGAAAAGGCAGCCCGTACCCTCATGGGCAACTACACCGGCGTGCAGACCGTATATCAGATTCCCCCTGCCCTGATGGTAGCCATCACCGCATCGGTGATTCCCGCTGTCACCGTCTGCTTTACCAAGAAGGACCGCTTCGGCGCCGCCCGTGTGGTGGGCAGTGCGCTCAAAACCGCAGCCCTCATCGCCCTGCCCTCCGGCGTGGGCATGATCGTGCTGGGTACCCCCATCACCAAGCTGCTCTTCGGCTCTCTGGACGCCAATGTGGCCGGTCCCATCCTGTCCATTCTGGGCGTAGCTAACATCTTCGTGTGCATGATGCTGGTTTGCAACTCCGTGCTGCAGTCCCACGGCATCCTTCACATTCCCATTTTCACCATGCTCATCGGCGGCATCATCATGGTGCTGTTCGACTTCTTCATGGTTGCTGTCCCCTCCATCAACATCTTCGGCAGCCCCATCGGCACCTGCATCTGCTATGCCGTGACCTGCATTCTGGACCTGATCGTGGTGTACCGCATCGTCCCCAACTGCCCCTCTTTCCTGCGGCTGTTTGCAAAGCCCGTGATTGCCTCTGTGGTGATGGGCGCTGCCGCATGGGCCAGCTACGGTCTGCTCTTCCGCCTGAGCCACTCCAACGCACTGGCCACTCTGGCTGCTGTGCTGATTGCTGTGGTGGTCTACGGCGTTCTGGTCATCGCTCTCCGGGTGCTGACCCGGGACGATCTGTCCCTGATGCCTAAGGGCGACAAAATCGCTCAGCTGCTTCGTATTTCCTAAGTATTTGCCGTCTGCACCCGGTAAAATTCCCGGTTTTTCCGGTTTTCTGCCGGGTGCAGCCGCTTTTTCCTTGGAATTTCCGAAAACTTGTGTTAAAATGCTTGCAAAACTGGTGATAATATGTTAGATTTTCAATGCAAATCCCGTTACGATGTGGATGACTTCCGCAAGTTGATCCATTTGCTCCGTCAAAAGGATGGTTGCCCTTGGGACAGCGTGCAAACCCACCACTCGATACGGGATAACTTTATCGAGGAGACCTATGAGGCTTGCGAAGCTATCGACTCGGAAAACTCTGACTTGCTGAAAGAGGAACTGGGCGATGTTCTGATGCAGGTCATTTTTCACGCTTCCATTGAGGAAGACGCCGGTCGCTTCAACTTGGATGACATTGCCGACCACGCCTGCAAGAAGCTGGTCTTTCGCCACCCCAACCTGTTCGGCGGCGCTTCTTCCGACAACTGGGAGGAGCTGAAGCAGAAGGAAAAGGGCTACACCACCCAGACCCAGCGTCTGGAGGCGGTGGCACGCTCGCTGCCTGCTCTGTGGCGTGCCCGTAAGGTACAGGGCCGTGCCAAGGACGCCGGCTTTGACTGGTCGGAGGAGGATCTTTCCGGTCCTCTTGCCAAGGTAGACGAGGAAACCGCCGAACTGCATCAGGCCCTCAACGGTCAGGGCGATGTGGAGGAGGAGCTGGGCGACCTGCTCTTTGCGCTGGTCAATCTGGCCCGCCACGCCGGACTGGACCCGGAAAAGGCGCTCAACAAGGCCTCGGACAAGTTCATCCGCCGGTTCGGCGCCATGGAGTCCCTCAGCGATGCGCCCCTGAAGGAGCTTTCCCCGGAGGCCTATCTGGCTCTCTGGCAGAAGGCAAAACAAACCGATTCTGACAAAAGCTGATTCGCTTTTGAAAGATAAATATGAAGTTATTTCGATTGCCCCTCCCGGGGTTGATCACACAGGAGGATTTTGAACATGAACAAAGCAGATCTGATTGCAATTACTTCCGAAAAGACCGGCCTGTCCAAGAAGGACACTGAGACCGTCATCTCCGCCGCTCTGGATGTCATCACCGAGGCACTGACCGAGATGGAGAAGGTCCAGCTGGTTGGCTTTGGCGCTTTTGAGGTCAAGAGCCGCGCTGCCCGTCTGGGCCGCAACCCCAAGACCAAGGAGCCCATCGAGATCCCCGCTTCCAAGGTTCCCGTCTTCAAGGCCGGCAAGGCTCTGAAGGACGCCGTTGCAAAGTAATTAAGTCCCCGAAAGCGGCGGTTCCGGCCTTCCGGAACCGCCCTTTTTCTCAGGAGGTTTCCTATGCGTCTGGATAAGTATCTGAAGGTTTCCCGTCTCATCAAGCGCCGCACCGTGGCCAACGAGGCCTGCGACGCCGGCCGTGTGTCCGCCAACGGCAAGCCGGTCAAGGCCAGCTACGATGTCAAGGTGGGCGATGTGCTGGAAATCAAATTCGGTGAAAAGACCGTCAAAATCGAGGTCCTTGTCGTGGCGGACAATGTGGGCAAAAACGATGCCGCCGCCATGTATCAGGAAGTGCTCTGATTTTTCAAACTGTCTGACAGGCTGTTTCTTCGGAAACGGCCTGTTTTTTGTTCTGTTCCTTCCCCTCTTCTCATAGAGTAGTCCAAGGATAAAAGGAGGGGTTACCATTGACCGAACGCATCTCATCCGCCCCGTCCCCTCACCGGCTGACGCTGGAAGGTCGGGGCAATTTGATTCTCACCGGCGTGGAGGATGTCAAACGCTTTGACGAGGAGGAAATCATCATGACCACCTCGGAAGGAGAGCTGTTTGTCCACGGAGAAGGGCTGCACATCGAGGCGCTCAGCCTGGACGGCGGTGAAATGCGCATTACGGGACGCATTGACAGCCTCAGCTACGAGGAGCTTCACACCGGCGGCGGCGGCTTCTTCTCCCGTCTGATGGGCGGATGACCGTCACCATCGGAGAGCAGCTCCACAGCCTGCTGGGGGCGCTGCTGCTGGGGGTGGGCGCCGGGCTGTGGTACGATCTGCTCCGGGTGCTGCGCTACCGCTGTCCCCCCGGCATGCTCACAATCCTGCTGGATTTGCTGTTTTGGGGACTGGTCACCGTCACCCTGTTTTGCTGGAGCATTTCCGCCGGGCGGGGATTGGTCCACATCAGCGTCTGCGCCGCACTGATGGTGGGCTTTCTCCTCTACTTTCGCCTGTTCTCTCCCCTCTGTTTCCCTCCGCTGCGCCGTCTGGTGGGGTGGATTGCCTCTTTTTTGCGCCTGATTTTCGCTCCTTTCCGGTTTCTTGGAAAAAAATGTGCCGCCTGTGGAAAAAAAGTGTCTTATTTTTGCAAAAAGCCCTTTTCTTTTTTGCAAAAATAAGTTATTATTCTACATGGTATGGTAGAGTTATATGCACACATCCCGATTTGGGACCCGGAATAGGAGGGATGGATCATGAAGAAAACCAAGCGTGCCGGTTTGATGACCAAGTTGGTCGTCCTTGCCATCCTTATCGTCGTTTCTATTTCTCTGCTGAATCTGCGCAGCCGTCTGAACTCAGCCGAGGCCGCCCGTGCCCAGCTGCAAGCTCAGGTGGATGAACAGACCCAGCGCAATGCCGCTCTCGAGGACGACATTGCCAACAGTGATGACCCCGATGTCATCTTGGAAGTGGCGAAGGAAAAACTCGGCTTGGTCAACAATGAGGAAGTCATTTTCTACGACACCACCAATTAACTTTTCTTTTTAGAGAGATCAGGAGGACTATTAGCTTGGCGAACGAAATTGAGGTTGGCGCAATTCTGGAAGGTAAGGTTACCGGAATCACGAAGTTCGGCGCATTTGTGGCGCTTCCCGATGGCAAATCCGGGTTGGTCCACATTTCTGAAATTGCCTATTCCTATGTGAGCGATGTGAGTGAGCATCTGACCGAAGGTCAGGATGTGAAGGTGAAGGTCATCAGCATTGATGAGAACAATCGAATCAACCTTTCCATCAAGCGGGCACTTCCGCCCCCTCCCCGCCCCGCATTCAATAACAACCGTGGCCCCCGCCCTCAGGGCGATCGCGGCGGTTTCCACAGCCAGGGTGATCGAGGTGATCGCGGTCCCCGTCCTCCCCGTGCTCCTTACGGCGCACCTCAGGGCGACCGGCCCTCTCAGCCTCCCCGTTCTCCCCGTCCGGCTGCTTCCAAGGAGCCCAAGACCTTTGATGATATGCTCAAGCAGTTCATGTCTGACTCCGACAGCAAGCTTTCCGGACGCTACACCGAAAAGTCTTCCCGCCGCCGCAACAACGGCGGCCGCCGGAACTAATTTGGTTCTGAACGCCACGCAGCTTACGCTGTGTGGCGTTTTCTTTTCCACAATCCCTGTATACAAGTTCCGCATCTGCATAAACTGATAAAAAAATGCGCCCCATACGGGGCGCACAAGGGGCGCGGCAGCATCAGTAGCGCCCATAGGGAGAATGGAGTGGGCCATACAAACTTAGGCCCGGGAGCCAAACGGCCCTCAGAAACATTCCTTGATGAGCTGCAGATTCAGTGTATGCTATTTCCCAGATATTGTCAATTTCTACTTTTGTCGTTTTTCCACGAACTGCTCTCAAACAAAAAAGAAACATTTTTTTCGATTTTTCGCCCAAACTGATTGACAAACTCAGGTTTTCTTGGTAGTATATTGAAGCCGCTTTGAACAGGTAACAAGGGGTCAGTCTGTCTGCCCGCCTGCAACAGCGAGCCCGTATTTAAGGAAAGAGGTGCAAAAAGCATGACCGCAATCATTATGACCGGTGGTAAGCAGTACAAGGTTGCTGAGGGTGATACCCTCTTCATCGAGAAGCTGAATGTGGAGGCCGGCGACGCCGTGACCTTCGATCAGGTTCTGGCCGTCATCGACGATGAGAAGGCTACTTTCGGCACTCCCGTTGTGGAGGGCGCCAAGGTGGAGGCTACCGTCGAAAAGAACGGTAAGGGCAAGAAGATCGTCGTCTTCAAGTACAAGCCCAAGACCGGCTACAAGAAGAAGCAGGGCCATCGTCAGCCCTACACCAAGGTCACCATCAACAAGATCGTTGCTGGCTAATCAATGACCACAGTAGCATTTTCTTTGGAGGGCAGCCGCATTGTCAGCTTGACCAGCGAGGGGCACAGCGGATATGCTGAGGAAGGCGAAGATATTGTCTGCGCCAGCATTTCCAGCGTGATCGGCCTCACCGTCTGCGCCGTCAACACCGTTCTCGGTTTGGCCGCCAGCGTGAAAATCGATCCCGAGCACGCCCGTATCTCCCTCCATCTCCCCGGAGGTCTCTCTGAGGAGGATGAGCACACCTGCCAGACGCTGATGGCGTCTCTGATGGTGTATCTCTCCGAACTGCACGACGAGTACCCCGATTATATTACCGTTATGGAGGTGTAAAGACCTATGATGATTTCCATTCAGTTCTTCGCTCATAAAAAGGGCGTCGGTTCCACCAAGAATGGCCGTGACTCTAACTCCCAGCGTCTGGGCGTGAAGCGCGGTGACGGTCAGTTCGTCCTCGCCGGCAATATCCTGGTCCGCCAGCGCGGCACCAAGATCCATCCCGGTACCAATGTGGGCATCGGCAAAGACGATACCCTCTTCGCTATGAAGGACGGCCGCGTCAAGTTTGAGCGGCTGGGCAAGGACCGCAAGCAGGTCTCCATCGTGGAGATCGCTCAGTAATTGTTGGATTACTGCAACGCCCCGAACGACCTGTTCGGGGCGTTTTTTTCGAAATTCTTTTTTGCAAGCAGGAGGTAGATTTTATGGCAGCTCCCTTTGTCGATACTGCTCGAATCACCGTGCGCGCCGGTAACGGCGGCAACGGCGCCGTTGCGTTCCATCGTGAAAAGTATGTGGCCGCCGGCGGACCCGACGGCGGCGACGGCGGTCGGGGCGGAAATGTGGTCCTGGTTGTGGACGACAATATGTCCACGCTGATGGACTTCCGCTACAAACGCAAATATACCGCACCCAACGGTGTGGACGGCTCCAGCTGCAAAAAAAGCGGCAAGGACGGTCAGGATCTGGTGATCCGCGTTCCTCGGGGCACCATCGTCCGGGATGCGGAGTCCGGTGAAGTCATTCACGATATGTCCGATTCCAAGCCTTTTGTTCTGGCTCGGGGCGGTCGTGGCGGCTGGGGCAACCAGCACTTTGCCACTCCCACCCGTCAGGTTCCCCGCTTTGCCAAGGCCGGCACCAGCGGTCAGACCATGGATGTCAAGCTGGAACTGAAGCTGCTGGCTGATGTGGGTCTGGTGGGCTTCCCCAATGTGGGCAAATCCACCCTGCTGAGCGTCGTGTCGAAGGCTCAGCCCAAGATCGCAAACTACCACTTCACCACCCTCTTCCCCAACCTGGGCGTGGTGTATGTGGATGAGGGCGTCAGCTTTGTCATGGCTGACATCCCCGGCATCATTGAGGGCGCCAGCGAGGGCGCCGGTCTGGGCTATGATTTCCTGCGCCACATTGACCGCTGCCGCCTGCTGGTCCATCTGGTGGATGTGTCCGGCAGCGAGGGCCGTGACCCCATTGCGGATTTTGATGCCATCAACGAGGAGCTGAAGAACTACTCCCCCGAGCTGGCTTCCCGCAAGATGATCGTGGCAGCCAACAAGACCGACATTCTCTACGATCCTCAGCTGCTGGCCGACTTCAAGGCGCATGTGGAGGAGCTGGGCTATCCCTGCTTTGAAATCTCTGCCGCCGCTCACTTGGGTGTCAAGGAGCTGGTGAACGCCATCGCCGCAGAGCTGGCCGCTCTGCCTCCCGTCAAGGTGTTCGAGCCGGAGTATGTCCCCAAGCCCCCGAAAATCGACACCTCCGGCGATGTCACCATCGAGGTGGAGGACGGCGTCTGGTATGTGGAGGGCGACTGGATTCAGCGCCTGCTCATCAGCACCAACTTCAAGGATGTGGAGTCCCGCAACTGGTTCGATCTTCAGCTGCGTAACTCCGGTCTGTTCGACCGCATGGAGGCCATGGGCATTCAGGACGGCGATGTCGTCAGCATGTACGAGATTCAGTTCGAGTACGCCAGATAAATTCTCACCCCCTGCCTTCCGGCAGGGGGTTTTCTTCACCTGTTTTGAATTGTTTACAATCTGTTTTAGACTTTATCCCCGGAAACGGTTAAAATTAGTTTCATATCAAGTGAAATAGAGGAGGTATTCTCCCAGTGAAATCCTTTAGCGACCGCATCGACCGGTTCTGCTATAAGCATCCCCGGTTCGGTGTGAACAACCTGATGGCGATGATCGTCATTGCCACCTCCATCGTCTATGTGATGGATATGGTGAGCCACGGCACTCTCTCCCCCATGCTCTACTTCAACCGTGATTATATCCTGCATGGACAGATCTGGCGTCTGCTCACCTTCGTGATCGTCCCCTCGAGGGGCAGCTTCTTCTTCTTTGTCCTGTCCATGTACTTCTACTGGTTCATCGGCAGCAACCTAGAGCGAGAATGGGGCAGCGGAAAATTCACCGTCTACTACCTGACCGGCGTGGTATTCAGCATCATCTGCGGTCTGTTTACCGGCTACGCCAGCATGTACTATGTGAACCTGTCCCTGTTCCTTGCCTTCGCCACCCTGTATCCTAACCTGACCTTCCTAGTCTGGTTCATCCTGCCGGTGAAAGCCAAGTGGCTGGGCTGGATCGACGGCGGTCTGCTCCTCATCAGCCTGATTGGAAATCTGGCCTCCTTCCAGTGGGGCGCTGCCATCCTGCTGGTGGTCAGCATGCTGAACTACCTGCTCTTCTTCTGGGACGACCTCATGTACTATGTGCGCCGCAGCAGAAGAAGCCGCAGCCGCCAGACCATGGACTTCAAGCGTGCCACCCAGCAAAAGCGGGACACCAAGGGCTATGTCCACAAGTGCGCCGTCTGTGGCCGCACCGATACGGAGTACCCGGATTTGGAATTCCGTTACTGCTCCAAGTGCAACGGCTACTACTGCTACTGCATCGACCACATCAACAATCACATTCACATCCAGTGATGAAAAACGCTCAGATCGAACCGATCTGAGCGTTTTTTACTGTTTTTTATTTTCCAAGTGCCGCCGGAAATGCACTTCTCCGCCAAACGGTGAATCTGTTTCGGAACAGGGGCAATGCCCCGTTTGAGAGGA
>RCNI01000617.1_pt1 | contig 21234 bp, 13 predicted proteins | sample 2041151 | NCBI WGS metagenome assembly RCNI01 (sample SAMN09708214, study PRJNA481090) | feces metagenome | isolation source: feces | place: Antarctica: Albino Rookery | reverse complement strand
CATAAATCATATTTTTCCGATAGTAAACGTATAAATATGCTAAATATCATTAACCATATTCAGTTTTCTTATTATAGCTCATATATTTAGGGGATAATATATTCGGCTGCAAAAATACGAATAATCGTAATATTTTTACTATAATATGAAAGAAAAACTTAAAAATGAGCCTTTATATTGCGTATTTTTTAGAAAAGTATAGAAAAAGAACAATTATGAATGAGGAGTCATTCGCTTTGTGTCTGTTTGGATAAGGTACGTTCTTGTGGATAGTTCGGCTTTTTATAAACGTTTGGGAAAGTAAGGGGAGAGGAGGGTGTCTGGGGACTTTAATGAAGGTCGGAACGGTATTTGGGGGAAATTTAGGCGTTTGTTGAGAAAGTGTTCATTCCTTTTTCTTGAGTGCTTTGGCTATCGGGATGAATACCAAGGCTCCTGAGATGAGAATGGATAAAATCAGCGGTCCGTCAATATGACTGCTGGTAGTGATGACCAAAAAGCAGAGGGCACTCCAGAAAAGAATCAGCAGTATGCATTGGGTGGTGTTCAAAGGTTTTCTCATGGTTGGAAAGAGGTAAAAGTGATACAATGAAAAAGCGGTTTCCCTGAAATCTTAGGATGAAATAAGTTCCATCGAAAGGGAAACCGCTTTAATTTTATGAGGTCTTACTCTTTAGAGCAAGAACATTCCATCTTTTTCTGGACGATGGCGTCGATACAAGCAATCGCGGTAATGTTGACAATATCGCGTACAGAGCTTTCAATGTCAGTGAAATGAATAGGCTTGTTCAATCCCATCTGGATAGGGCCTAAAACTTCTGTTTCGCTCATGTTCTGAATCAACTGGTAGGTGGCGTTTGCAGAGCTGAGGTTAGGGAATACCAATGTGTTCACCTGTTTGCCGTTCAGGCGGGTGAAAGGATATTTCTCATCACGGAGCTTGTCGTTTAAAGCGAATTTAACCTGCATTTCGCCGTCGATAGCCAATTCAGGATAATGGTTGTGCATGTAAGTTACCGCATCATGAACTTTTGCTGGTGTACCTTCTTGGTCGGAACCGAAGTTTGAGTATGAAAGCATGGCCATAACAGGTTCGTGGTTAAAGAAGCGTACAGCTTTTGCACTCAATTTGGCGATGTCAATCAAGGTATCGGTGTCCGGATGACGGTTGATCAACGTATCTGCAATGAAGTAAGTTCCTTTTTTCGAGTTAAGTATGTGCATGGTACCGAATGACTTGTATTCTGGTTGGATGCCGATTACTTCTTTGGCCACTTTGATGGTATTGCTGTATTTGGTGTAAAGGCCGGTAACGAATGCATCTGCTTCACCGGTTTCTACCATCATCATACCGAAGTAGTTTCGTTCGAACATCTTGTCGTTAGCTTCTTGCAGGTTGGCACCTTCACGGGCACGCTTTTCGCAAAGAATGCGTGCGTAGCGCTCACGGCGTTCTGATTCGCGGTCGTGGCGAAGGTTGATGATTTCGATTCCTTCCAGGCTGAGATCCAGTTCTTTCGCCAACTTTTCAATTCTTTCTTCGTTGCCCAAAACGATAGGGTGACAGATACCTTCGGCCTTAGCTTCTACAGCCGCTTTCAGCATGTTCGGGTGAATACCTTCAGCGAAAACCACGCGCTGTGGGCAGCGGCGGGCTGTATCGTACAATTTGCGAGTCAACTTGTTCTCTTGGCCCATCAATTCGCGGAGCTGGTTCTTGTAAGCAGTCCAGTCGGTAATTTCTTTGCGGGCTACACCAGAATCCATGGCAGCTTTGGCTACGGCCATAGATACTTCGGTGATGAGTCGTGGGTCTACCGGTTTCGGAATGAAGTAATCCGGACCGAAAGAGAAGTTGTTTACCTGGTATGTTTCGTTCACGACATCTGGAACCGGCTTCTTGGCCAAGTCAGCAATGGCATGTACGGCAGCCAATTTCATTTCTTCGTTGATAGCTTTGGCATGTGTATCCAATGCACCACGGAAAATGTATGGGAAACCGATTACGTTGTTAATCTGGTTCGGATAGTCAGAACGTCCGGTTGACATCAATACGTCAGAACGTGCAGCCATCGCATCTTCGTAAGAAATTTCCGGAGTAGGGTTGGCCAATGCGAACACGATTGGGTGATCGGCCATGCTGCGCACCATATCTTGTGTCAGGACATTTCCTTTAGAAAGTCCCAAGAATACGTCGGCACCTTTGATGGCTTCTTCCAAAGTGTGGACGTCGCGGCGGTCGGTTGCAAAGAAACGCTTGCTCTCTGTCAAGTTTTCACGGTCGCTGGTAATGACGCCTTTACTGTCGAGCATCAGGATGTTTTCTTTTTTAGCTCCCAAAGCCAGATACAGTTTCGTACAAGAAGTTGCTGAAGCACCGGCACCGTTCACTACGATGTGTACATCTTCAATTTTCTTGCCTGCTACTTCCAGTGCATTGATCAAGCCTGCACTGGAGATGATGGCTGTACCGTGCTGGTCGTCGTGCATGACAGGAATATCCAATTCCTCTTTCAGACGATTTTCGATTTCGAAGCATTCAGGAGCTTTGATGTCTTCCAAGTTGATACCTCCGAAAGTAGGAGCGATGGCTTTGACAGCTTCAATGAATTTTTCTGGGTCTTTTTCATTGATCTCGATGTCGAACACGTCGATTCCTGCGTAGATTTTAAAAAGCAGTCCTTTGCCTTCCATAACCGGTTTTCCGCTCATGGCACCGATGTCGCCCAATCCTAAAACGGCGGTACCGTTAGAAATGACGGCTACCAGATTCCCTTTTGCTGTATAATCATATACAGTGGAAGGATCTTTCTGGATTTCCAGGCAAGGTTCGGCTACTCCAGGAGAATATGCTAAGGATAAATCTCTTTGTGTCTGATACGGTTTGGTGGGAATGACTTCTATCTTCCCCGGTTTGCCCTGTGAATGGTATAACAAGGCAGCTTCTTTAGTGATTTTAGTCATTTTATTCTTTTTGTTAATATATATCAATAGTTATAATTGCAAATTTAAAAATAAAAGGTCATAAAAAATGAAAGATTTAAATTAAAAATCTTAAATAACGAACCTTCGTCATGGGTTTATCGGGAGTGTTTTTTTCAAAGAATGAAGCGTTGGAAAGACAAGGTAAAGCAGATTTGCTTATAGGGCTTGATTCGCATGAAAAGTCCAGGTCCGGTATGATTTTTATGGTAAGATAAAAGCTTTTAATAGGTAGATTTATCATGTGAAATGTGCTCCTATTGCACATTTCAAGAAAAAAAACGAATATTGCATGGAATTTAGAACTGGAATAATTGGACTTAAACTCTTTTATTTGTGGCTAATTTATTATAAATTAGTGATATATAGGACTTGGTGTAGTGTCTCTGTCTTATGACTTTATTCCTTGTTAACGGGTATCTGTAATTTTATGAATCGAAAAGAATGGTCGGTTTTCATGCTGGATGATGAAATGAATGGTAACGGCTTTTTATGGATATGTTAAGTTTAGTTTATTGGCGGTAAGTGCATGAACTTCAAATCGTGATTTTTTCGTATCTTTGTAGGTGTAATGAAAAATGATTAATTAAATATAAAAATGAACGTGAAAAAGTTTAAAAGTTTAGTGTTAAGCCGAGTTTTTCTATTGGCTGTGAGCTTCTCTGCATTGGTTTCGTGTGGAGGTGGTAAAGGCGGTATGAAATTAGGTGATGATGAGTTTGCTGTGATGACGGTAGTTTCTTCTGTAAGCAATCAGACTACCCGATACCCGGCTACCATCAAAGGTATGCAAGATATTGAGATTCGTCCTCAGGTTTCTGGTTTTATCGTACGACTCTGTGCAGATGAAGGTTCGGTAGTTCGTAAGGGACAGGCCTTGTTCCAAATCGATCCGACTCAATATCGTGCTGTTTATAATCAGGCGGAAGCAGGTGTTGAATCTGCAAAGGCGAATCTGGAAACGGTCAAAGCAACTTTGGCCAATAAGAAAATTCTGCATGAACAGAAAATTATCAGTGATTTCGAGTATCAGACAGCTAATAATAACCTCTTGTCGGCAAAAGCCGCATTGGCACAGGCAAAAGCCAATTTGACTTCGGCAAAGCAGAATTTGGATTTTTGTACCGTTACCAGTCCTTCTGATGGAATTGTGGGTACATTCCCTTACCGAGTAGGTAGCTTGGTAAGTGCTTCCATCCAGCCTGCATTGACTACCGTTTCACAAATCGGTAATATGTTTGTGTATTTCTCCATGACTGAAAAACAGTTGTTGGAAATGACAAAGACAGGTGTTTCTTTGAAGGAACAATTGAATAATATGCCGGAAGTCAAGTTGGAATTGGCTGATGGTACCATTTACAGTCATGCAGGTAAGATTGATGCTGTAAGCGGTGTTATCGACCAGAAGACCGGTTCAGTAAGTATGCGTGCCATTTTCCCGAACGAGCAGAACGTATTGCGTAGCGGGGGTATGGCTAACGTGATTTTCCCTTATGCAATGGAAAACATCATCTTGCTTCCACAAACAGCTACCCAGGAAATTCAGGATAAGAAATTCGTGTTCATCTGTCAGCCTGACAGCACGGTTAAATATAGTGAAATCCAGGTTTCTGAATTGAATGACGGAAAGAACTACATTGTAACAGAAGGATTGAAATCAGGTGATAAGATTGTAGTGGAAGGCGTACAGATGTTACGTGACGGACAAAAGATTGTTCCTATCACTCCAGAACAGAGAGCCGCTAAATTCCAGCAGCATCTTACTGACCAGAAAGAAGGAAATATTGCTACAGCTTTCAAATAATAGGCAGTTCATGGTTCTTGAAGAAGCGTAAGCCCTTTTAGAAGAACGATGAAGATATAAAATCTTACAAAAATGAAATTAGATAAATTTATTAACCGTCCGGTGCTATCAACGGTAATTTCCATTTTGATCGTCATTTTGGGTGTGATTGGTTTGGCTACATTACCGGTAACTCAGTTCCCGGACATTGCACCGCCTACCGTTTCGGTGAGAGCGATGTATCAGGGTGCGAATGCGAGTACCGTATTGAATTCTGTAGTCGCGCCGTTGGAAGACCAAATCAACGGTGTGGAGAACATGCAGTATATCCAGTCGTCTGCTGCAAATAACGGTTCAGCCACCATCAGTATTTACTTTAATCAGGGTACTGACCCGGATATGGCGGCTATCAATGTACAGAACCGTGTTTCTATGGCATTGGGATTGCTTCCTGCCGAGGTGACTCGTGTGGGTGTGACAACACAGAAACGTCAGAATTCCATGTTGATGATTTTTTCTGTATTTGACGAGTCGGACAAGTATGACATTGAATTTATAGAAAACTATGTCCAAATCAACTTGGTTCCTGAAATCAAGCGTGTAAACGGAGTCGGTGATGTCAGCGTGATGGGACAGGATTACTCCATGCGTATCTGGTTGAAGCCGGATGTCATGGCACAGTATGGCTTGATTCCTTCGGATATTACCCGGGCTTTGGCAGAACAGAATATTGAAGCGGCTCCAGGACAGTTTGGAGAACGTGGTAATCAGACTTTCCAGTATATCATCCGTTACAAAGGACGTTTGCAGAAAACAGAAGAGTTTGAAGACATCGTATTGAAAGCCTTGCCAAATGGTGAAATCCTTCGTCTGGAGGATGTGGCTACTTTGGAGTTGGGTCGTATGGCATATACCTTCAACAATAAAGTAAACGGTCACAAGGCAGTGTCTTGTATCGTTTACCAGATGGCCGGTTCTAATGCAACAGAAACAATTACGAACCTGGAAGAGGTATTGAAAAAGGCTCAAGAAACATTGCCTCCAAGTATGAACGTGGATATCTCTCAGAATGCGAATGATTTCTTGTTCGCTTCTATTCACGAAGTAATCAAAACATTGATCGAGGCCTTTATCTTGGTATTTATCGTAGTTTATGTATTCTTGCAGGATATGCGTTCTACGTTGATTCCGGCTATAGCCATTCCGGTAGCCTTGATTGCCACTTTCTTTGTATTGAAATTGATTGGATTCAGTGTCAACTTGCTTACCCTTTCCGCAATGGTGCTGGCTATTGCCATTGTGGTGGATGATGCCATTGTGGTGGTGGAAGGTGTACATGCCAAGTTGGACCAAGGATATAAGTCGGCTCGTGAAGCATCCATCGATGCCATGAGTGAATTGGGTGGAGCTATCGTTTCCATTACGCTGGTGATGATGTCTGTGTTTGTCCCTGTAAGTTTTATGGGTGGTACAGCCGGTACGTTCTATCGTCAGTTCGGTATGACCATGGCCATTTCAATCGCTTTCTCAGCGTTGAATGCGTTGACTTTATCACCGGCACTTTGTGCGTTGCTGCTGAAGCCGCATGATGCTTCTGGCAAGGAGAAAAAGATGTCTCTGGTAGACCGTTTCCATACTTCTTTCAATACGGCTTACGATTCGTTGCTGAAGAAATATAAGAAACAGGTAGTCTTTTTCATTCATAAGAAATGGTTGTCCTTCGGTATTACCGCTGCAGCGATTGCCCTCTTGATGTTCTTTATGAAGATCACTCCTACAGGTATGGTGCCAAGTGAAGATACCGGTACCATTATGGGAGCTGTCATCCTTCCTCCGGGCACATCTCAGGAGCGTTCTATGGAAGTTTTGGAACGTGTCGACAGTCTGGTCGCTTCTGACCCGGCCGTTGCTTCCCGTACCATCATTTCTGGTTATGGATTTATTGGTGGACAGGGAGCGTCTTACGGTTCAGTCATCATTAAGTTGAAGAATTGGGAAGAACGTTCAGCTATGCAGAACTCAGACGTCGTGGTAAGTACCTTGTTTATGCGTTCTCAGAAAGTCATTAAGGACGCAAAAGTATTGTTCTTTACTCCTCCTATGATTCCTGGTTACTCTTTGTCCAGTGATATCGAATTGAACATGCAGGATAAGACTGGTGGTAGTTTGGAACGTTTCCATGAGGTTATCTTGAATTACATTGATGCCTTGAAGCAGCGTCCTGAAATCAAGTCGGCTCAGACTTCCTTCAACCCGAACTTCCCGCAGTATATGTTGGACATCGATGCTGCAGCTTGTATGAAGGCCGGTATCAGTCCGAATGACATTCTTACAACCATGCAGGGATATTACGGTGGATTGTATGCTTCCAACTTCAACCGTTTCGGTAAGATGTACCGTGTAATGGTTCAAGCTGATCCGGAAGCTACGAAGAACTTGGAAACATTGAACCGTATCAAGGTTCGTAACGGGAATACAATGGCGCCGATTACTCAATTCGTTACCGTGAAGAAGGTATACGGTCCTGACGTCATCAACCGCTTTAACTTGTATACATCTATCACTACCATGGTAGCTCCGGCCAGTGGATATACTTCAGGTCAGGCTTTGAAGGCCATTGAAGAAGTAGCCAAGGAAAATCTTCCAGCCGGTTTCGGTTACGAATTAGGTGGTATGGCTCGTGAAGAGGCTGAAACAAGTGGAGATTCCACCAGTCTCATCTTCTTGCTCTGCTTCGTCTTCGTATACTTGTTGTTGAGTGCTCAGTATGAAAGCTATATCCTTCCATTGGCTGTATTGCTTTCTGTGCCGTTTGGTTTGTTGGGTAGCTTCCTCTTCGTCAATGGATTCTCTGCTTTAGGCAGCATCCCATCACTGAAGATGATTTTAGGCAGCATGTCAAACGATATTTACATGCAGATTGCTTTGATTATGTTGATGGGTCTGTTGGCCAAGAACGCCATCTTGATTGTTGAGTTCGCCCTCGACCGTAGAAAGCAAGGTATGAGCATCTCTTGGGCAGCCGTTTTGGGTGCTGCAGCTCGTCTGCGACCGATTTTGATGACTTCTTTGGCTATGATCTTCGGTTTGATTCCGTTGATGCTGGCAATGGGCGTAGGTGCTCATGGTAACCGTACATTGGGAGCTTCTGCCATCGGTGGTATGCTTGTAGGTATGGTCTTCCAGATCTTTATCGTTCCGGTACTCTTTGTAGTGTTTGAATGGTTGCAGGAAAAAGTCAAGCCGATTGAATGGGATAGCTTGGATGAAAGTGAAGTGGAAGTTGAAATCGAACAATATTCTCCTACCAAATAAAAGATACGCTAAGAATGAAGAAACAATTAATAGGAACCTTGTGTGTAGCTGCTATGATGAGCAGCTGCCACATTTACAAAGCTTATGACCGTCCGGAATCAATCAATACAACCGGTTTGTATCGTGATTCGGTATCGGTTGTGGATACGCTGGTTTCTGATACAGCCAACATGGCCTCTTTGTCATGGAAGGAAGTATTTACAGATTCCAAATTGCAGGCCTTGATTGAAGAAGGATTGGCCAATAATGTAGACATGCAAGCTGCAATCTTGCGTGTGAAGGAAGCGAAAGTCTTGTTGACTGCCGCTCGCTTGTCTTATCTTCCATCGATTAATCTTGCACCTCAAGGAACCCTCGCTTCTTTCGATGGGGGAGCAGCGGTCAAGTCGTATCAGTTGCCGGCTGTAGCCAGTTGGGAAATTGACTTGTTCGGAAAAATCTTAAATTCGAAAAGAGACCAGCAGGTTCTTTACTTGAAGAGTCAGTATGGCCAGCAGGCTGTTCGTTCGCAATTAATCTGTGGCATTGCCAACATTTACTATTCCTTGCTGATGCTCGATCGTCAGGAAGCGATTACCGACCGTACCGCATCTATCTATAAGGAAAATGTACGTACTTTGGAAGCAATGAAAATGGCAGGTTATGCCAATGAAGCTGCAGTTACCCAGATGCGTGCTGCAAGCCATCAGGTTGAGGTATCTTTGTTGGACTTGAGACGTCAGGTACGTGAAACGGAAAATACTTTGGCTGTGCTTTTGGCCAAAGCTCCCCAGCATATAGACCGCAGTACACTGGAAGAACAAATCATGCCAACAGAACTTACTGCCGGTGTACCTCTTCAGTTGCTGGAAAATCGTCCCGATGTGAAGATTGCCGAAATGACATTGGCCAGTGCATATTATACTACCAACAAGGCACGTGCTGCATTTTACCCGGGTTTGAATATTACGGGTATGGCAGGATGGACCAACGGTTCGGGATTGTCTGTGCATAATCCTGGTAAAGTCCTTTTGCAAGCCATGGCTTCGCTGACACAACCTATTTTCAACAATGGAAAGTTGGTTGCCAACCTGAAAGTGTCGAAGGCAGAAGAAGAAATAGCCCGCATGAACTACCAGCAGACCATTCTGAAAGCTGGAAAGGAAGTGAGCGACGCACTCTTTTTGTATGAGACAGCCCATAAAAAGTTGGTCGAAGACAAAGCGAGAGTGGAAAACCTGGAAAAGGCAGTAACGTATACGAAAGCATTGTTCAGAAGCGGTGAATCTACTTATCTGGAAATACTTTCAGCCGAACAATCTTTGTTGAGCGCTCAGCTTACTCAAGTTTCAGATAACTTCCAGCGTATGCAGGCTGTGATTAATCTGTACAGTGCGTTAGGAGGCGGTAAGCAATAATATGTGTAAAACCCTAAAATCAAATAATATGATAAGTCCTTTAGCTTATGTTGATCCAAGTGCAAAGCTTGGAAACAATGTAACGGTCCATCCGTTTGCTTATATCGACAAAAATGTAGAAATAGGTGACGACAATGAAATCATGCCTTATGCAAGTCTGCTTTCAGGTACGCGAATGGGAAACGGTAATGTAGTTTATCAAGGAGCAGTAGTCGGTGCTGTTCCTCAAGACTTCAACTACAAGGGGGATGAAACATTTGTTCGTATAGGCGACCATAATGTCGTCAGAGAGAATGCTGTCATTACCCGTGGCACCTTCCCGGAACACGATACACAGATAGGCGATCATAATTTCATTATGCAGGCGGTACGTATTTCTCACGATGTGGAAGTTGGTAGTCGCTGCATCGTCGGCAACGGCTCACAAGTCTCTGGCTATTGCAAGATATTTGATTGTGCCATTCTTGCTTCCAATGTATTGATGCAAGGTCATACTCGTTTGGGCAGCTATTCAATCGTACAAGGTGGATGCCGATTCATAAAAGACATTCCCCCATTTATCGTGGCTGCACATGACCCGACTTCCTTCTACAGCATCAATACCAAGGTTCTGGAATATGCTGGCTTCTCAGACATGTTGATCAAGCACATTGCACAGGTCTATCGCATCTTGTATAAGGCGAATACCTCAACCCGCGATGCTTTGGTTCGTATTGAAGAGCAATTGCCTTCAAGTGATGAAATCAAGAAAATCATTGATTTCGTCCGCGAGTCTGAATTGGGAATAATTTCTTGATATCTAAGTAGATTCAAGTAAATTCATAAAAATCACTTCTAAGGAAATTTAGCCTTGGAAGTGATTTTTCTTTATTCTATCTTTGTACGCTTTAAGAAACATTCGTTATGAAGAATAAGATTTCAGCCACTTTTATGCTGGCTTTGCTGGTTGTCCTTGGATTGGGATTGCTGCATTTTCTTCCTGATATTCAGATTGGTGACCAGTCTTTAAGAAAAGTCGATTTGCTGGCCGACATTCGTTTGGACAATCCGGACTCTTTGGCTTTATGCTCCGATTCTGATACCTTGTCACTTCCTCCTTTACCTTCTGTAAAGCCTGCATTCGTAGACTCTTGTAAAGAGGGCGTGGAGTGTATAGTCGATTATTCTGATTCTACTCATCTGGGTATGAAAGCTTTTTATGAAGCCTTGAATAATCGTTCTACGCTGGGCCGTCCGGTTCGTATCGCGTACTTCGGAGATTCCTTCATTGAGGGCGACATCCTTACGTCTGATTTGCGCTCGTTGCTTCAAAGTGAATTCGGGGGATGTGGAGTTGGATATGTTCCTCTTACTTCGGTCATTGCCGGATTTCGTCCTACAGTAAAGCACCGTTTCAGTCGTTGGGAATCACATTCGGTAACCGATACGATAGGTTTTGAAAGAAAACGTCAGGATATTTCCAACCATTACTTCTTGACAGATTCCATCGCTTCTGTAACGTTGGAAGGGCAGCGTAAGTATGCCTCACATTTGGATACGTGTGAAGTGTCAAGCTTTTATTTCTTGACGTCCGACCCCATCCGTCTTACTGCCGAAGTGAATGGTAGGAAAGCACAGGATTTTGCGTTGACAGGGGATGGAACTTTACAAGCTGTGAGCGTACGAGGACGAATCGGAAAAGTTACTTGGAAAGTACAAAAGTCAACGCCTGCTTCTCTTTATTATGCGGCTACCATGGATCCTGCACAAGGCATTGTATTGGATAACTTCAGTACGAGAGGAAGTAGCGGACAGCAGCTGGGAGGAATTCCTTCTTCCATTCTGCAGAAATACAATGTTCTTCGAACATACGATTTGATTGTGCTTCATTATGGCTTGAATGTAGCTTTCAAGGGAGGAAAAGATTATACCTATTATAAGGATGCCATGCGTCCGGTGGTCAAGAAGTTGCAGAATGCCTTTCCGCAAGCGTCCATTTTGATTGTAGGTATCGGCGACCGTGAACAAAAGGACGAAAAGGGGGATTTGCGTACCATTCCAGGTGTAAAGAATCTGATTCGTTATCAGCAAGCTTTGGCTGCTGATACCCATGTCGCTTTTTGGAATCTTTATGAAGCGATGGGAGGAGAAGGCAGTATCGTAGAAATGGTCAAGGCTAATCCACCGATGGCAAACTACGATTATACCCATATCAATTTTAGAGGTGGCAAACAGATTGCCAAGTACCTTTTCGATGCATTGATGTATGGAAAAGAACAATATGAAAAACGAAAAGCGTATGAAATGGAATAAATTGCCAATCGTATTTCTATTCTTGCTGGGGGCAGTAGGAGAGGTGGCGGCACAAGATGCTCTTCCTTCCAAATCACAGATGGATAAGAATTACGGACCGATATTTTCCAGTAAGGAAATGGAACAGCTGATGAGTTTTGTGGATGTAGAAGACCCGATGCCTTCCACTTTTCTGGATACCTGTGAAAATTGCATAGAAGATCCGCAGCTCTCTTTGTTACCGTTCTGGCAGAAATTGAACACCATGACTCGTCCTGTCCGGGTGGCCCATTTGGGCGATTCTCATGTACGGGGCCATGTGTTTCCTTACGTGATGAGGAAACTTTTGGAAGCAGATTTCGGTCATGAGGCTGTCATAGACTATCAGGTGACTTACCAAAGTAGCGGACTGGCACAAGAAACGGGAAAGCCGGGCATCGTGTATCATATCTTGGGGGTGAACGGAGCGACTTGTGCTACGTACAATACACCCGAAAGAATACGGACGGTGGTGAACCTGAATCCCGATTTGATTGTTTTATCTTTTGGGACCAATGAAGCGCATGGAAGGAACTACCGCAGTGCGGAGCATACGGCACAAATGAGTAAATTGCTTTCGGAATTGAAAATGAAGTGTCCCAATGCCACTTTTCTTGTGACCACTCCTCCGGGAGCATACATCCGCTCGGGAAAAACTCGCATTATCAATCGTCGTACTCCACGAATCGTAGAGACGGAAGTGAAGTTTGCCCGCCAGAATGGATTGGCCATTTGGAATCTGTACGATATCATTGGAGGAGAAACACACGGTTGCAAGAATTGGAGTGCAGCCAAGATGTTCCAACGCGATAAAATTCATTTTACCCATGCAGGCTATAAATTGCAGGGATTATTGTTTCATGAGGCATTTATAAAAGCATATAACGACTATGTTGCATCTCAACTTAATTGATTTGGGAATAGATTTTAGCAAACAGGGAGAAGTTCTTACGTATAATCCCAAACAACCGTTGATATTCAGCAGCGGCCTGTTCTTGTTTCTGTTTCTTGGATTTAGTCTGATTTATCTTCTCTTGCAAAAGCGTACTACGGCACGTCTTCTGTTTGTATCCCTGTTTTCCTATTACTTTTATTACAAAAGCAGTGGGTTTTACTTTTTCCTGTTGGGTATCGTTACCGTGAGCGACTTTGTGTTGGCTCGCATCATGCACCGTACAGAGAATTTGTGGAAGCGGAAGCTTCTGGTCGTTACCAGCTTGTGTATCAATCTGGGGCTGCTCTGCTATTTCAAATACACCAATTTCTTTTATGAAATGCTCGCTCCTTTGTGGGGAGGGAATTTCGAGCCCTTGGATATTTTTCTACCGGTCGGTATTTCCTTCTTTACCTTCCAGTCGTTAAGTTATACCATCGACGTATATCGAAAGGAACTTCAGCCGCTGAACTGTCTGCTCGACTATGTGTTCTACGTTTCTTTTTTCCCTCAATTAGTCGCAGGTCCGATTGTCAGGGCACGCGATTTTATTCCACAGATACGGCAGCCGCTTTTTGTCTCGAATGAGATGTTCGGTAGGGGGCTGTTCTTTATCGTGAGCGGTCTGTTTAAGAAAGCGGTCATTTCTGATTACATCAGCGTGAACTTTGTGGAACGAATCTTCGACAATCCTGGTCTCTACTCTGGAGTTGAAAACCTGTTTGGAGTTTACGGTTATGCATTGCAGATTTATTGCGATTTCTCAGGATACAGTGATATGGCTATCGGCTTGGCTCTTTTATTGGGCTTCCGTTTTCCTATCAACTTCAATTCTCCTTATAAATCGGATAGTGTGACAGATTTCTGGCACCGTTGGCATATTTCTTTGTCCACATGGCTCCGTGATTATCTGTACATTTCTTTGGGAGGCAACCGTAAGGGTAAGGTTCGTACTTATTTGAATTTGTCTGCTACCATGCTGTTGGGTGGTTTATGGCATGGCGCTTCTTGGAATTTTGTGGTCTGGGGTGCCTTGCATGGCATTGCCTTGGCTGTCCATAAATTTTTCCGTAGCTTGCTGAATCGTCCGAAGCAGTACCGCAGTACCGGTTGGCGGAAAGTTTTTGCCGTTTTGATCACTTTCCATTTTGTATGCCTTTGCTGGATATTTTTCCGAAATGCGACCTTTGACGGTTCTCTTACCATGATTCGCCAAATTTTCACTTCTTTCCATCCTGAGGTGTTCACTCAGCTGGTGGAAGGCTACTGGAAGGTGTTCTTGCTGATGGGAGTGGGTTATCTGTTGCATTGGTGCCCCGACAAATGGCAGGAGGCTTGTTCCAACGGCATGGTTCGTTTGCCTCTGATGGGGCAGGCTTTGATCTTGATTGCCTTGATTTATTTCGTCATTCAGGTAAAGAGCAGCGATATTCAGCCGTTCATCTATTTCCAATTCTGACGTTGTTAATACGAAAAATACGAGGAAGAAAAAAGCATCCCGTATCCATCGGATACGGGATGCTTTTTATTTAAGGGTATGTGAGAACCACATACGCAAATCGAATGCAAAAGAAATTATCTGTTCTTGTACATGTTATCGTAATAATTCTGGTAATTACCGCTGGTTACGTTCTTTACCCATTCTTGATTATCCAGATACCACTGGATTGTTTTCACTATACCGTCTTCGAACTTTGTTTCAGGAAGCCAACCCAATTCGCGAGAAATCTTGCTCGGGTCGATAGCATAGCGCATGTCGTGGCCCAAACGGTCTTTCACGAATGAAATCAAGGAATCATTCATCCATTCGATATCGATTTCTCCCGCTTCGTTCAATTCCTTTTTCTTCAGATACTGGCGGTAGGACGGATTTTCTGTCATGATGCGACGGATGGTAGCGATAGTCAACTTCACAATATCAATGTTCTGCATTTCATTGTGTCCGCCAATGTTGTAGATGGCACCGTCTTCAGCCTGATGCAATACCATGTCGATGGCTTTGCAGTGGTCGTCTACGTACAACCAGTCGCGAACATTGGTTCCGTTACCGTAGACCGGAAGTCGTTTGCCTTCCAAAATATTTTTGATGATAAGCGGAATCAGTTTCTCTGGAAACTGGTACGGGCCATAATTATTGGAACAGCGGGTGATAGTAACCGGCATCTTGTATGTGTCATGATATGCCATGACAATCATGTCGGCACTGGTTTTGGATGCACTGTACGGACTGTGTGGATTGAGAGGAGTCTCTTCGGTAAAGAAGCCTTCAGCTCCTAATGAGCCATAAACTTCATCAGTAGAAACCTGATGGAAGCGCACTCCTTTTCTCCAAGTAGGATAGCCGTTCTCGTCTTTTCCATTTACCCATGCACCACGAGCTGCGTCAAGCAGGTTCTGTGTGCCTAAAATATTGGTCTGGAGGAACAGCTGAGGGACTTCAATGCTTCGGTCAACATGACTTTCGGCTGCAAAATTCACAATATAATCGAATCTGTAGTTTGCAAGCAACTGATCAATCAGGTTGCGGTCACAGATATTGCCTTTGACAAAGTAACAGCGTTCGTTGTCAATATCATTGGCAATGGTCGCCAAATTTCCGGCATAAGTTAAAGCATCAAGGACTACAATTTTGATGTCATCGTGCTTTGCCAACATGTATTTGATAAAATTAGCACCTATAAAACCGGCAGCTCCTGTAACTAAATAAGTTTTCATAAGATTACTTTAGAATTCAACTGCAAAGTTGGGAAAGTTTTTTGATTATAGCAAAGATTTTTTCTCATTCATTCAGCTCAATTACCTCCAGATCAGAGAAAACACCTTTATTGATACTGAATCGGATAAGGGTGCGGACGGCATGAATGCCGTATTTACCGGCAGCTCCCGGATTCATATGCATCATGTTCAGCGTAAAATCGTATTTTACTTTCAAGATGTGTGAGTGTCCGCATACAAACAGGTTGGGTGTTTGTGTATATAAGGTACTTTTGATGCTCGGGTCCCATCTGCCGGGATAACCTCCGATATGTTTCAGCAAGATGTCGGCTCCTTCAACCGTGAATCGATTGGTTTTGGGAAGCAGTTTGCGAATATCTTGTCCGTCGATGTTGCCATATACTCCTCGGAAAGGACGAAAAGCCTGCAGCTTTTCCAGCACTTCCATGGAACCGATGTCGCCGGCATGCCAAATCTCATCACAGGGCTCGAAATAGGTCAAATAACGTTCGTCCCAATATCCGTGTGTATCTGATATAAGTCCAATTCTTTTCATCTTAATTTGTTTTTATCGGGCAAAGATACTAAATTTGACAAAACCTTGAATTGAACATGTATGGAAAACAGGTACCGATACAACGACCGAGATATCAGTTGGCTCTCATTCAATCATCGCGTTTTGTTGGAAGCGGATGACGATGAATTGCCTTTGTATGAACGAATCAACTTCATCTCAATTTATTCCTCCAATCTGGAAGAGTTCTATAAAGTCCGAGTAGCCGGTCATAAAGCTGTGGCTTCGGGTGGAAAAAGTGAAGACATGACGGTGGAACAAGCCCATGCATTGATTCATCAGATAGCCGAGCGTGTCAATGCGCAACTGGAGGACCGTATTCGCATCTACGAACAGAAGATACTTCCGGCCTTGCGGGCCAATCACATTATTTTTTATCAGAGTCGGAACGAACTCGGTGAACTTCACCGTGAATACATCCGACGGTTCTTTAAAGAAGAAGTCTTTCCCTTTTTACAGCCGGTAAAGGTGGACAAGCAACGGGTACGCATGTTCCTGCGTGACCGCAGATTGTATCTGGCGGTGCGTGCCGTGCGGAAGGACAGCGGGGAAAAGGAGTATTTTATTTTGAAAATGCCTTATAGCAAGGTCCCGCGTTTCGTGCAGCTTCCTAAAATAGGGGAGAACTACTACCTGATGTTTTTGGAAGACATCATCAAATTCAATCTTCATGAAATCTTCATCGGATACGACATTGACTGCAGCTATTGCTGCAAGATCTCACGAGATGCAGATATTTATGTGGATGATGTTCCCTCGGAAGATGTGGTAGAGGCAGTCAAGGACAAGGTTAAGAAAAGGAAGATTGGAGGTATCTGCCGATTTGTTTACGACCGTAACATGCCCGACGATTTCTTGGATTTCTTGATTTATGCTTTTGATATCAATCGGGAAGAATTGGTGCCGGGTGACAAGCATTTGAATCTGGAAGATCTTTCTGCTTTGCCGAATCCCAATCCACACCTGCTTTCGGCCACGAAACCGAAACCTTTGGAATTGCCGGGAATGGAAAAAAAGAATTTCATGTTTCACCGGATTTCCCAACGTGACTTGTTGCTGCACTATCCGTATCATAGCTTTGAGCATTTCATTCATTTCATGTATGAAGCGGTACACGATGCTTCAACCCGTGAGATCATGATTACGCAGTATCGGGTAGCCGAGCATTCAGAAGTGATCAATTCCTTGATATCGGCAGCCAAGAACGGCAAGAAGGTGACGGTTTTTGTGGAACTGAAGGCTCGTTTCGATGAAGAAAACAACCTTGAGACCGCAGAACAGATGCGCAAGGCGGGTATCAATATCATTTATAGCATTCCCGGCTTGAAAGTGCATGCAAAAGTAGCTTTGGTACTACGTTACAACAAAGCAGGAGAACAAATGCGGAGCTATGCTTATGTAAGTACGGGAAATTTCAACGAACAAACAGCCAAAATCTATTCGGATACAGCTTTGTATACCTGCAATCCGACGATTGTAGAAGATATGCATACGTTGTTCCGTGTATTGCAGAAAGAAGAACCCGAACCGCATTTCAAACGTCTGCTGATAGCGAAGTTTAATCTGCTGCCCGAACTGAAGAAGATGATTCATCATGAAATAAGTCTGGCTCGTGCTGGAAAGAAAGGACGGATCGTATTGAAGATGAATGCTTTGCAGGATACGGTTATGATTGATGAACTTTACAAGGCGAGTGAAGCGGGTGTGGATATAGATTTGATAGTGCGAGGCATCTGCTGCCTGGTTCCAGGAGAATCGTTCAGCAAGAATATCCGCGTCACACGTATTGTGGACAGTTTCTTGGAACATTCTCGTGTGTGGTACTTTGGAAACGATGGAAATCCGAAATTGTTTATCGGTTCGCCCGACTGGATGCGTCGTAACTTGTATCGTCGAATAGAAGCGGTGACACCTATCTTGAACAAGTCGCTGAAGAAGGAGCTGATTGATATGCTTAAAATCCAGTTGGCGGCAAGCAGAAAGGCATGTTGGGTAGACCATAAGATGGAGAATCTTTTCAAACGGAAGAAAGGACAGAAGGAAGTCCGGGCTCAATATGACTTTTATGATTATCTGGTACGGAAATTGCATTTGAAAACGGATGCTCCTATGAAGTAAGATTTTTGTGAAATATAAGTTTTAGATGTTGTTTTAAAGAAAATTCCCCCTGCTGCAGTGGTTGCAACAGGGGGAAATCTTTTAATGAGGATTAGGACAAGCTTTCGCCTTTCAAGTTATTTCTTTTTCTTGAAGAGGTTGAGAGCCTTGTTCAGAATATTGTTTTTCTTTTTACCGCTTGTACTGTCTTGTACTCCTTCTTCTTGGGATGTACCTCCTAAATTCTCAAGAAGCTGTCCTGCGATATTCTTGGCCATGCTGGCCATATCAATGGATACTTTCGGAGAACTGAAGGTTCCCTTGATATTCATGTCTACCGTACTTAATCGAACTTTGCCGCCAGTACTTGCAGGAAGGGTAATCTTTCCTTTGTAATCAATGCTCTGGTCCAAGCCCGTTGAACCGGACAGGTTCATGTTATAATCGCCCAATCGCAAGTCGAACGGTTCAGTTGTAACCCTTCCATCGGTAATGCTGAAGTCAAGATTCAGGTTTTTGACCTTGATGTCTTTCAGTGAAGGCTTCTTTACGATATCAGCTACTTGGTCAATGAATTTCACTCCACTCAAACTTAAATCTTTGGTCGACAGATTACCCTTTCCTTGGAGGGCTTGGGTGTTGATTTCCATATTTTGTGTTAGAGGAGCGTCTACCTGTATGCTGCCAGAGAAATTGCCTTTCAGCCCATTGAAGATAGGAGCGAGTTGTTTTACGGCATCCAGTTCTTTATAAGCCTGTGCAAAATTGATTTCATTTAAAGCAAAGCTTCCTTTGATGGCAGGGACTGTTTTGGCAGGAGTTGCATACGAACCATTGGCTACGACGTTTCCACCCATTGTCTGGAACGAGAGATTCTGCATGTCGACTTTTCTGTCTTTCACAATCAGCAGTCCGTTAATCTGTTCAAACTTCATCTTGTCGAGAAGTACTTCCTTCAAATGGGTCTGCATGCGGAAATCGATGTTGGCTGGAATCTGAATGACACCTTTGGCTGCGGAAGCAGTATCAGCAACAGACTCTTCAGAGGCTACCGCCGTACTGTCTGTCGTCATGAAATCGTTCAGATTCAGGTGGTTGCTGCTCACGTTCAGATTACCTTTCAGCGTAGTTCCTTTTAAAGCAAAAGCCAGATAATGTTCAAATTGGCAGTCGAGGGTCAGATCGTTGTTGCCAAGTAAAATCTGTGTCTGGCTCAGTTTCAAGTACCGAGGGCTGAAACTGAAGTTCGATTGTTGTACTTGAATCGGAGGAAGTTGTTCCAGTTGCAGCTTCATGTTGCTGAGGTGAATGTTTCCGTTGGCCTGAATACGGTCAAATCGTTCTTTCTCTATATCTGAAAGTTTTCCTGCAATCTTCAAGTCGCTTTGAATCTTTCCGTTCAAGGAAGTATCTTCCATCGGATATACTTCTTTGAGCTTTCCCAAGTCCAGATGTCCAGTTGCAGAAGCGGCGAAATCCAAATCGCTTACCGGGTTCTTGATGGAAGCAGTCAGGCTGAACGGATTCCCTGCCAATACAAAATGGAAGGGCTCTATATGAATGACGGTATTGTCCAGACTTCCTCCAGGATTGTGAATGGACGCTTCGACATTGATCTTATCGACTCCATTAGGCAGTGAAGGATATCGGAAGCTGGCATTCTGAATGTTCAAGTTCGCATCAATTTGAGGAACGATGGAGTCGCCGACAAGCTTTCCTTTGGCATAAGCTGTAAAGGTAGCATTTCCTTCGGCTTTCAAGCCTTCAAAGTCTTTGGCATAGATGGCAGGAATGAGTGAAAGAATTTCTTTGAATCCGACTTCATTGGTATTCAATTTCAAATCGACATCCATGGCTTGGTTTGCCAGCAATTTCACTTGTCCGTCAATGTTCGTGCGGATTGCGTTCAAAGAAAGGGTGTTATCTTTCAAGGTGTAGATTCCGTTGGCGAAATCCGCATCCACCTCCATATCGGCTTGAATGCTGGCCTTGTTCAAGAAAGGAATTCCGTTCAAGCTATAGGTCAGTGAAGGAGTGCTTACAGCCAACTTGACGAGCGTGTGTTCGCTGCCGAAATCACCGGAACAGTTTCCTCCGAATCCTTTCAGCTCGGCATACATCTTTCCTTGTCGGTCGTCATAGATAACCGAGAGGTTGTTTATCGACACATTTTCCAACTTGATGCGGAAAGGAGAGGACTCTTCCGTAGTAGATTCCCCTTCATTGGCTTCTGCTGTATCAGAAGCTTTCAGAATATCCCAATTGACTTTACCGTCTTTCAGTACGATGGCATGTACTTGGGTATCGTCGATGATGATTTTAGACAGATCGTAACCTTCATCACCGAACAGAGAGAAGAGGTTTACGGTTGCACTCAATCTTTTTGCATTGACCAACGTGTCATTTTGGAATGCTCCGTTTCCTTTCAGCCAGAAATCTTCCAGTGAGACTGTGGCAGAAGGAAAATTTCTGATGAGACTGATGTCTAATGTCTCGAAATCAAATTCTGCATTCAGCATTTTGTTGCCTTCCGTCTTTACCAGGTCGGCAACCTTTCCCTTCAAGAAGAGAGGGATAAGTAGTAACAGAACGAAGAGAACTCCGAAACTGATACCAAGAATCGTTGCTAATTTCTTCATAAGTCTCTTATTTTTATGTTTATTGTATGATTCGCTCTAATGGGCTGGAAGTTGCAGGATTTTCCTTTGAACTGCTTTGTCACTTCCACGCTTTTATACAAATCTACTAAAAAATAAGAAGGCCTCTTCTTCGTTTTTTGCTAATTTCCCTTCAATTAGCTATTTTTAATGTATGCGTGTGGAGAAGGAAACTCATTTCTTGCTATTACAGTAAGGTCCTTTTTTAGGTATCAGAGTGCTTTTAAAAGAAGGGAAAAAGGAATTTTTTTGATAAAAATGAGCGTATTTCAGCTCAAAACACACTTTTTTTGTAGAAAATCATAAAAAAATGACTTTATAATTTGCAGGAATGAAAAAAATGCGTACCTTTGCATCGCTTTCGAAAAGAAAAGCACTCTGAAAGGAGTTTTGGAGAGGTGGCAGAGTGGTCGATTGCGGCGGTCTTGAAAACCGTTGTACTGCGAGGTACCCGGGGTTCGAATCCCTGT
>RCNI01000681.1_pt1 | contig 21235 bp, 40 predicted proteins | sample 2041151 | NCBI WGS metagenome assembly RCNI01 (sample SAMN09708214, study PRJNA481090) | feces metagenome | isolation source: feces | place: Antarctica: Albino Rookery | reverse complement strand
TAAGGCAGGAACACGCTGGTTTTGGATACACTAAGTCAAAGACCAGCGTGTATAATGACAATGACGGATATGCACACTCAAAGTTGCACACTTACTGGACACAAAAAGGCAGGCTGTTTATTTATGACCTGCTTAAACAACATGGATATTTGCCACTTATTGAACAAGTTTAAAAAATACAGCCGCTCTAAATAGGGCGGCTTTTTTGTATCTATTTTGTGTTTTTGTTTGGTTGGATACAACCTCAATAAAACGTATAATTAAATTATCGAAAGGACGTGACAAAATGAATTATGTTGAACGTTTGGAAAAGCTCGGATATCTAAAGTGCTGCGCTCAGAGAATCGTAAACGATCATCTTGAGGCAGGCAAACAAGATGAACTTGAAGCGTATCTGAGCATCAAAGAACACGTCAATGAGGTTTTAGGCTGAATACATCCCACAAGGGTGTAAATATATTACAAAGGAGAAAATACAATGGGAGAATTTGCAAGTAAGGGCGTAGCTGGTTCCGGTCTTGGTCTCGGCATCGCTGGCACTGCTCTTGGCGTACTGAATGGCATGGGCGGTCTGTTTGGCGGTCTGACTGGTGCAAACGCTCGTGACAGTTTTGCAGATGCTGTACTGCTGGCTAATTACATGAACGGCTGTAACAATTATCATAGCCATAATGGTTGCAACGATTGTGGTAGCCAGTTTGTAAGCCGCTACGAGCTGGAACAGAGTCAGAAAGTCGCTGAGAAAGATTCTGAGATCGCTTTGCTCAAGTCTGACAAGTACACTGATCAGAAGCTCACCGATATTTACGAGCGCCTGACTGGTCAGATCAGTAGACTGGAAAAGCAGGTTTACGAGAACGTATGTACTCAGGCTGTCACTAACCAGAAGCTGTCCGACAACATTACATTTGTTGATAACAAGTTTGATAATGTTTATCGCGATATGCGCTGCGGTGAAGATAAGATGCGTTTGTACATCGATTCGATTGTCGTTCCTGGCAAGCTGGTTATGCCGCTGGACAAGATTTGTCCGGAAGCTATGCCAAAGTGCGAACCGGTCAAGGCACAGGTTAAGTAAACAAAAGGGGACGGTAATTGCCGTCCCCAAACTATTAGGAGCAAAAAAATGGTTACACTTGAACAAATTGCAACAGGCATAACAAAATATGTTGATACACAGATTTTACCACATCTTACAGGGATTCGCCGCATTGGACTGGGTGTTTATACTGGTCTTGCGTCAAAAAACGTTGTGGGTATGGTTGAGAAGTACAAGAATCACCCTGCTGTATCTGTACTTGATGTGATTACAGATGATGGCGTTGATCTTGATAAACTATATCAAACTGTACTGCCAATGTTTGAGAACGGTCAAAAGGAAATGGTATCTATCCCTATGATTGGCGAATGGACATTCGACAAAACAGATGTTGAGAAACTCTATAAATACATCAAGGAGGCATAAATAATGGAAGAATACCGTCACGAAATGATGCACATGGAAGATTATGACATTGTGAACGATATCATTGACAGTATGATGGAGGTTTACGACGAGCTGGACGGAGCAAAAGGTTATGTAAAGGACGCTATTCGACTTAAAATGGTTGATAAGTCTATTGCAGACACCCGGCTGTCTATGTCCGCTCAGGAAATGTCACACGCTGACAACCTAACCGCATCAGTCAACAAGATGATGGAAAAGATGAAAGCAGAAAAGCATGATTGTTATGGTGTACTGTCCAAGGTGTGGATGCATGTACACGAGCGACAGCAGGGATACAGAGCGTGGATAAAGAATCTGCATGACCAATACAAAGCATAAGAAAAGCAAGGGTTTCCCCTTGCTTTTTTCTATTCTTATATTGGTTCGTTCCAGCATTTATCGCAGTTGGCCGGGCACTTTCCTACATACCTTAAGTGCAAACAACAAACGCGAGGGGAACCGTCTTCTTCAGTTATAGCGTTTGGGTGCTTCTCCAAAAAATCCTGTAACCGTGTTTTTTTCGGGTGCTCTTTTGCCCATTTTTCAATAATTTCTGCCGCTTCCTCTGTATGATACCTCAAAGTCTGCTGGCAGGATTGAAGTTTGTATTTTCCTAACTCTATCAAAGGACATTTATCACAACCAGTTTGATAATCACATAATCTCCCGTACTCATGTAACATTTCAAAAGCGTTCATCATACATCCTCTCTTTCATTCCATGCTTTTATAGCTTCTTCGGGTGTAGCAAATTCACCATCCTTAGCTAGAAGAAATTCCTCACAATCTTCATTGTTGCACGACACTAAATACTCCAGTTTCCTGCCAACATCAATAGAATATAAACCCGCTGTTTTTCCGCAGCACCTGCAAGGCTTCAACTTTTTCATATTCATCCCTCCTCAGTATCCATAACCTGCTCAACCATCTTGCGAATGAAATCCACGCCTTTCTGATATACCAGCGTTTTAATGTTGATCGCTGTATCTCCGTTCGGCTTAGTGTATTTCGTTTCGATTACCCGGAAGTAACCTCTGTCAACGTAGGTCTGCATCGGCTGGTTGTTCTGCATCAGCACTTTTCTGTCACGCAGGAACTGAAACAAGTTGTTACGTCCCATACCCTTAATGCCTAGTACCTTGGCAACCGCGCCCATTTCAATAGCCGTCTTGCTCTCTGCCACGGAGTCAAAGAAGGCCACCTTTGGCTTTTGTGCTTCAAGCTGCTTTGTTTGCTCCTGCTTCACCTTTTCGCTTTGCACAAGTGCTTCCAAGGCTTCAAGATATGTTTGCGGAAGTTTTGGTTGTAATGCTTCCCGCATCTGCTCGAACGCGGTAACATAAGCCGCTGTAAACAGCACTCCCTTTTCTCCGGTCATCTTATTTGCAACCATATCACAACCTTTCTTTGTGAGCAGATAGCAAGGCTGTGTTTTGTTTTGAATATTTTGGTATGTAGATTCAATGAAGAAATCGGACTGGGAGAAATTTCCCTGTCCTAAATATTCGCAATATGTGCGAATAGACTTCATCAAATCGTTGTGTGGTTTTCCCACCATTTCAGCCACTTCACGGCTGTCAACTACCTGTGTACCATTGTTGTTGATGATTGTTAAGTTATTCATTGAAGTTTATCTCCTTTCAGCTGAGACGTATTAACAACGAAAATTTTCGTCGTTAAAAATATATAGAGCGACTGTTTTTTATATTATCTAAAGATAACAACCATACTAGGGAAAGGCGCTGGATTTGTCTGTTTGTTGTTATCATCGCAGAATTTAAGTCTTCCTCTAACAAAACGAATCTCAGCTTTATTGTAAATGTAATCGTGAAAGTAACTCGTGTCAGTTCGCGCCGGTATAAGCATTACAACTATTACACCATTTCGTGATTCCTCATAAGCTTTTTTGACCCATTTGCCGATCTCTCTCCCATAGGGGGGATTACACCATACAGCACCACCTATATCCCAACTGTGGGTTAATCCGTCGGTATTTTCATCGTAAAAATATTTACACTTGGTATTTTCTGATGTTGCCGCGGCATCCAGAACAAAACAAAATTCTTCGTTTAGTTCTTCAAAAAAATCTTGTGGTGTTCTCCAATCCATTTTATTGGAACTTAGTAAAGCCTTGTTCATGATAAATACTCTCACTCCAATTGCCGTTGATAGCTTCTGCTCTTGACAAAAAAACATTCACTGATCTCAATGTTGCTCCTCCTTTTCGTAAAATCTTTCATGCTCATATTGCGGGTGAAAATGGAAGTGTGGCGTTAAAATGGAACATCTGAATCATCGTCCGGAAGTTCGCAAAAGTCGCTTCTGCCGGGCTGGAAATCTGGGGAACTTCGCTTTTGTTCCCTTTTGGTATTTACACTGAAATCGCATTCATCAACCTGCACCTCGAAAGAAACTCGATTGTTACCGTTCTTGTCCTGCCACTTACGGCTTTCCAGACGACCGCGAACAAGAACCATGTCACCTTTGGCGAAGAACTTAGACACGTTTTCAGCTGTCTTTCCCCAGAATACACAGGGGATAAAATCTGTTGGATAATCACCGCTGTTGTCCTTGCGGCTGCGCTGTACCGCCAAATTGACGGTCAGCACAGCGGTGTTATTCTGTGTGTAACGCAGATCTAATTCCTGCGCAAATCTTCCTTGCAAAATGATACTGTTTAGCATATTTATTCACTCCATTTCCGGTAGTATAGATTTTGCTCGTCCCAGTCTGGATATTTTGACTGAAGATATTTTTTGATTTCCTCTCCCATTTCTTCGCGCGCCAGTGATTGATCATATGCCATATGGCAGTTCCAGCACAGCGTCACGACGTTCTGTTCAATCCCTAGTCCTCCTTGCCCTCTGCTGATGTAGTGCGCGTTAGGCTCACCATACGGCGAACCGCAGAGTATACAGCAGTGGTTATCACGTTCGTATACAATCTCTTTCGTACGCTTTGTGATTGCTAATGCCTTTGTACGCTGGTTCATCTCCAGTCCTCCTTTAATGCTGCAAGTTTATCTGGTGACAAAGTTTCGATGTCTAGTTGTTTGCACTCTTGTATAATCAAATCCAACAGTCGTGACATTTGCTTTGTATCATACACGCTAGAACCGTAATAGCATTTGACGTTGACATACCCCGGTGTATTTTTACATTCTCCTAAACGTTCGCACAGCCAACCTGTACCGTTTGATTGCCATATCTGCATGTAATGTTCAACTGCGTCTGATCTGATTGGAACAATATAGCTATTGCCGCCGATATCCCTGAGTATTGTACGATACACGTCAGTTACCGTCTCTCCTGTGCAAGCTGCTATTTTGTCTAATAGTACCCAGCAATATGCGTTAGCGTCAAGACTACGCTTTTTCCGGTGTTCTTTCAAGTCTGCCTGATACACTTTCCCCGGCTTTGCAGCGCGGACGAATTGCCGCGCCGCTGCCGGATTATCAACCGCAAGACATAAGTGACCGTCCTCGTACTTTGCAGATGAAAATTTAAGACTGAGCATTTACCTGATCTGCCTTTCCTTTCAGTACTTCCACGCACTGTTGTGCGTGTTTGATATCGCAAAACATTTTATCACGATCCAAAGATTCAAACTCTTCCTTTGCAGCTGTCTTGTCTCCTGCGTTTAGTTTCACAAGCAACTTTTTTGCGTAGTTTTTCAGTTTCTCAATCTGTTCTGCGTTCCATTCCGTTTCTGTTGTTTCTTGATTGTTCGGATCCGGTTTAGACGGAACTCCGAAGCGAAAACGAACGTTTTTAGACTTGTCAACGATTTCAAGACGTGAAATTTCTCTGTTTTCGTTGTATTCGATGCAGCTCACGAAAAAAGGTGATGTGCATCTGTACTTGTCTCCCTGCTGGAAGTATTCCCCGTCTTTGAGGGGAATCCAGATAAAAGGCGCGGTGTACAGCTCTCGACCAATACCCCAATTCACACCGGCGCGCTTGAAGCTGTCTGAAGCCTGCCCCTTTTCTTTTTCAGTGTTGCTCTCTGTTCCGACGTCCTGTCGTGAGATCCACTGGTTTTTGTCTCCATCCCATACACTGATTGTGCAGTACAGATTGCCATCAATAACACTGTGTTCTCGCTTCCAGTTCATAGAACCAAACACTTCATCGAGAAGTTTCATGTCGCAGCGTGCGTCTTTGTACAGTAGCAGGGAGCATCCGACGCCATTCTTTGCTTTCTTGCACTGCCCAACACGGCACTCGATTTCGTCGGCACGTAATGTACGGATATCATTCATTTCGCCATTCCTCCTTTAGCTTTTTCAAGTCCGTGATCACATCATCAATAGTGCATCGTTTTACCGTTTGAGAATCGTCTTCTGTACTAAAGAAGCCCTCTCCATTGTCAAGAGATATGCTATAATAACAATCTGCATAGCAATCCACATGCCACCCAGAAAGATGCACTGAAATATCTACGTGGTTTACGTGACCTGAAAACGTAAAGAAAACCGTAGGCTTATTACCGGTTTTTTCTTGTAAAGTCTTCGTTGGGTTTAACTCCATGCAGAGATTAAGAATCTCAATAATCTTCTCGTTCATAGATTGCAACCTCCTTATGCTTTTTCAGATAAGCAGTTCCACACTCTTCGCACACTGCGTCACCGTGGATGTTGTAATACTCCTCTCCGTATGGGATTTCGTAACTGCACATACAACACACATCAACAACAGCGCGTGTGTCCTCCGGCGGTTCGATAGGTGCATCTGGACACCCTGTTCTATAATCAATCATTGTTACCTCCTCCTTATACTCCGATCTTCTTTGCATACTGCTGCACAGTGTTCGGTATCTTCCCCTTATTCCTCAGCACGATTGTTTTCACTGCTGCTTTCACATTCTTTTGTGAAATGCTCTGCTTTTTTGTTTTGTAGTTCACTATTATTCCTCCTCTGCTTCTTCTAAATATTTGAACTGCAAAACAACAGCATCAGCAGCCGTTAAATAAGCCTTTGCGACATTCCGATCGCCATACGTGTGTTTTACTTTCGCTTTCCATTCGTCAAGTGTTCCAGAAAAACAGCCGCAGTGCACATTTATTGTATTATCTGTCATCAACCAAAAGTATGTCGTGCGATTTACAGAACCAAAACCACCGATATTCAGCATACAGGTAAATTCTCCAAATTCACAGCTGCACTGTTCACCGAAGATGCACATCTCACCGAAGCTACAACTCTCTCCGAAGATGCACTTTGCACTGAAACTGCACATCTTTCCGAAGCTGCACCTTCCATTGAAGTTGCACAACTCACAGAAGCCGCACGACTTTCCGAAGTTGCACAACTTACCGAAGTTGCATTTTGCACTGAAATTGCAGCACTTACCGAAACTACACATTTCGCCGAAACTGCACATCTTGCCGAAGCTACAACCCTCTCCGAAGATGCAACATTCACCGAAGATGCAAACTTCTTGAAACTCCTTAATTTCTGAATAATCACCGGTTGGGCAATGCTTTATTCCAAATTTGTTTCTTGGAATTGCGTCAAATTCTTCTTGTGTATACTTTTTCATTGTTTATTCCTCCTCCAATTCTACTAAATACTCAAACTGCAACATTGCTGTTTCAGACGCTGAAAAGTAAGCATTTTTTGCTTTTTCTGGTAATGTGCAGTTTTCAATGTTCATGCGCCAAACTTGCAAACTGCCTGCAAAACTTTCGTGACGAACAAAAATTTCTCCGTTTTTTAGCAACCAGAACTGCACAAGGCTATCCGTGTCACCGAGACCGGAAACAGAAAACAGTTCCTTGAAATATCCAAACTCGCACTTGCAAAAATCATCAAAGCTGCAAAGTTTGCCGAATGTGTTGTTTTCTAGGAATACGCACTCTTCCGCAAATGATTCGAAATTAGCGAAAGTACATTTCTGTTCGAATCCGCATCCTCTCTCAAACAAACAGCTATTCCCGAATGTGCATTTTTCACCGAACTTGCATAATCTCCCAAATGCTTGTTGCTCTCCAAAAGAACACATTTCACAAAATTCACAACTAGAACCGAATGTGCTCTTTCTTGCAAAAGTACAGCCGAAACCGAATGAGCAAGCATCCTCAAACCTGCAAGCTGCTGCAAATGTGCACTCGTCGCAGAAGCAACATGCACTGCCAAAATTACAGTATCTTGAAAACGAACACCGTAGTGAGAAATACGCGCAATCGCAGAATCCACACGCTTCGCCGAACTGGCAACCAATACCGAAACGGCAACCGAAACCAAAACCACAGCCCTCACCGAATGATGAATAATCACCAAACACTGAATACGCCTCAAACTCGCAACGTGGCGGGAATGTATCAATAGCGCTGTAATCTCCAACCGGGCAATGCTTTGTTCCATATGCGTCAACCGGGATTGCATTAAACTCTGCTACTGTAATCTTTTCCATGATGATTTACTCCTTTATCAATCAAGTTTGTTTATAAAACATGTTATGATAAAGCATATTATTGTGTGCTATGGATTATGTCTGTTAAAACAAAAGCGCCAAAACGATCGCATCCCAGATAAGTACTGCAATTCCGGTAGCATACGCCGTTATTAACTGGATGCTTTTCTTTCTGCGTCTTTTCCTTTCTACAACAATATGAATCATTTTGAATCCTCTATCTTTCTTCTTCCCACAAACTCGTTTCGTAGTTAAAATCGAATCACTTTCACTTTTATAAATCGCGCGGCATTCTTCTTGGTAGAACCAGTTTAATATCATTATCATTTGTTTTGATAACTACTGGATTGTTCTCTCCATGAAATTCCATAATTAACTGATGCTTGAATCCGCTCGATATTTCAGCAGATTTCAGCGCATCTATCAGCAATCTACCATCAAACGCTATTTTAAAGTTAGGATCACTTGATGGGATTGCCTTTTGCCATTCCATGAAATTGTATTCGGGCTGCTCATATCCAAAAACATAACCTGCTGATCTGATGATTGCTTCACTTCCATCCAGTAATATTATTGCGTCGTTCTTGGCTTCTAATCTCATGTTAGGCTTTACAAATACCGTGAAATCTTCTTCGCATTCGCTTATTATCGCGTGTTCCACTGACAATTTGAATCCATCTACTGCAATCGCAGTAACTTCTTGATTTTGAGCAGAAAAATCAAGTTTAATGTAAGTATGCGCCTTTGCTCTGCTAAATCCTTTCGTTACAAAATCTTTTGATGCTTTTATGATTCGGTTAAAATCCGAACCGTGTATCTTTGCAGACTTCATGTTTTACTCTCCTTTTGTTGTATTGTTTACAAGCCTCTGCAATTCGCTTTCCAGCACCCTTGGGTGCCCGTTGATACGCACGATGTTAAGTTGCCCTGTATCAATCCAACGGTACAACGTCCTGCGTGTGATCGCCAACTTGCTCGCAACGTCTTTCAACTTGTAGCATTGTTCCATTTCGTTCACCTCCCTTGCATTTTTATATCTTACACCTGATTACACGTTATGTCAACCCTTTTCCTATAAAAACTTTTTGTAATTATTTGTTGCGTTACGCGCGCGTATATGATATAATATAGTTACACAAGGATCCGGTGGTATACATGGTTTACCTCCTTTAATATCATTACCTTCTTTCATTGGAATCCCCTGCCCAAAAATGGTCGGGGGATTTTTCATGCCCATTTTTAATTTTTATGCTTGACATACAAATCCTTTCCCGCTCTAACTGAGCGGGATTTTTTACTGTTTCGATTTTAAATCCGCGCAGTGATTACAAGGGTGCGATTTGAAATCACACCCTTTAAAGTATTGACAGCTCAACTTTGAGCCGATCAAAAAATTCAATCTTTTTTAAAACTTTCTCTTGACACAGATGTATTATGTGGTATTATGATTACAGCACATAGATACTAACTCACTTTGGAGGTAATTGTCATTATGAATAACAATGTAAATGGTTTTTCAATGCCTGAACTGAACGGAAGTATTAACCAAGTCATCCTGGCTTCCGAAATCAGAGAAAAACTTTTTTCCAAGTATCTTGTAATTGAAGCTTATGCAAAGGAACATGCAGAGCAGCACGGGTATCTCCCCGACTTTTGCGTCGGTTCTGAAAAATGTCGTAAATTGTTCCAGCGCATCACAGAAGCAAGCTTCTATATTGATAACTTCAATTGCAGCATCAAAGATTTTTTAGCCAACAAATGAGGTGATTTTACTCTGTTTCAAATGGATTGGAAACCGTCCGCAATGTTTGGCGGGTGCTCATTCAGTTTTTGAACTTCTAAGCCGTCCTTAATTGGGCGGCTTTTTTATTGCTCCTGTCCCCTCAAACTTGAGCAGTCCTCATTTTAATATCAATCTCCTTAAAGTTGAGTGGATTAAAAAATCAAATCTTTTTCAAGTCCGCCATTGAAAATCACAGTCGAACGTAGTACAATATAATTACAGTAAAGCGAAAGGAGTCAATGATATGTTAATTACAAAGAGTGAACTTTCCAAACGCCTGAGCATATGCTCGAGAACCGTTGACAGAATGCTTGTTAAGGGCATGCCACATGTCAAAATCGGTACAGCAGTACGGTTTGACTATGATGAAGTAATCGCTTGGCTAAAGAAAGGAGAATAAGCAATGAACCTTACCAGAGAAGAAATGGAAACTATTATTGTTTTCAATGAGAAAGACACAACCGCAAGCGTATTCACCTATCGCCCGTCAATTAAAAGGCAACTTGATTCTTTGTGTGCCGATCGTCCTGACGATGTACGCAAAGTCAAAGAGAATACAGAGGGCGGCGTAGAATATGAAGTGCCGAAAAAATGGGTAAAAATCCGTCCAAGCAGGATTCTCACAGAAGAACAAAAATTAGAAGTTTCGGAACGGTTTAAACGGAACGTGGGAAAGATAGGTGAATAAGAATGGCAGAAAGAAGAATGTTCGCGAAGTCGATAATTGATAGCGATATGTTTATCGATATGCCAACAAGTAGCAGATTGTTATACTATGACCTGAGCATGAGGGCAGACGATGACGGCTTTGTGAATAGCCCTAAAAAGATAATACGGATGACCGGGGCTTCTGATGATGATTTAAGAATACTCATCACAAAAAAGTTTATTATCCCGTTCGAAAGTGGCGTTGTTGTTATCAAGCACTGGAAGATTCATAATTACATTCAAAATGACAGATACAAACCAACAATCTATACAAAAGAAAAGTCTTCTTTGGTAGAGGATAAAAGCAAGGAATATTATCTGGATACAGAATGTATACAGCCTGTATCCATTTCGGAGACACAGGTTAGGTTAGGTAAGGATAGGATAGAACAGGATAGTCTAGTACAGGAAAGTAAAGAGTTAAATAACATTTCTTCTCCGAAGAAAAGGACTCCAAGAAAGTCTTACTCAGAGAAGTTTGAAAAGTTCTGGGCAGCCTATCCGAAGAAGAAAGCCAAAGGGGACGCAGAAAAGGCATTCAACAAGCTAAAGCCTGATAACGAGTTACTAGAGACAATCCTAAAGGCTCTAGAGTGGCAGAGAACGTCCAAGGACTGGACTAAAGAAAATGGGCAGTATATCCCTAACCCTGCAACGTATCTCAACGGCAGACGGTGGGAGGACGAACCGGAGAAAGGAGCGGTAAGCAATGGAGAATCTAGCGGAACTTATGAGGACGATAGCGGCGTCTACTGGCACGGAATTAAGCTCGATGTTACCAGACTCGGATGAAGCGTACCAAGAAGCATTGAACAAGAGAGAGCCAGTTGATGGCAGAGAGGGGATTGATTGCCAAGTGTGCGGTAACCATGAATACGTCTGGGTGGTCAAGGATGGAGAACGTTTCTGTCGAGACTGCGAGTGCAAAGCGAGACGCGATAGCATGGCACGCATCAGGCGTAGCGGATTGTCAGAGCAAATGCAGCGTTGCACGTTCGCAAGCTATCAAACACCCCAAGCGTGGCAGAAGAACGCGAAAGAAACCGTCCTACGCTTCGTAAGAGACAAGAATAGGCGGTGGTTACTCTTATCCGGGCAACCGGGTTCGGGGAAATCACACTTGTGTACAGCCGCCGCTGGAAAGTTCTTGAGAGCAGGGGCAGATGTTCGGTACATGCGCTGGACAGAAGAATCCGTCCTGCTAAAGGCGGCGGTCAACGATGAGGCGGAATACACACGCAGGCTGTCACCACTGAAAAAATGCAAAGTGCTGTACATCGACGATTTCTTCAAGACGCAGAAAGGGCAGCAACCAAGTCCGGCAGATGTTCGGTTAGCGTTCGATCTGCTAGATTATCGGTACTGTAACAGAGGGCTGATAACGATGATTAGCACAGAACGAAGCGCGTTGGAATTGCTTGACATTGATGCGGCTGTTGGAAGCAGAATCTACGAAATGACAAAAGGTTACCAGTTGCAGTTTGATGGCAAAGATAACAACTGGCGTTTGAATCATTGATAGCACGCCTGAGAGCCTGTGTATTGAATTTCAACTGTCTAGGGTATGAGATTGTACCCACGGAAAATAAAATGCGATACAGGGCACCTCAAAGCAAAATACAACCCCTCGAAATCGAGGGGGTTAAACGAAAGGAGCACACGTAATGAAAATTTTAGTTGCTTGCGAAGAATCACAAACCGTGACAAAGGAACTGAGGAAACTCGGACATGAAGCATACAGCGCAGACATACAAGAATGTTCAGGAGGTCATCCAGAATGGCATATCTTGGGAGATTGCTTGCCGTTGCTGAATGGATATTGCAAGTTTAATACAATGGACGGACAGGAACACGAGATAAAAAGCAAATGGAATATGCTGATTGCCTTTCCGCCTTGCACAAAAACAAGCAATGCAGGAGCACGCCATTTGTACAAGGGCGGAAAACTGAATGTGCAGCGGTATTATGAGGGAATGTGCGGTAAGGCGTTTTTCATGACGTTCCTGCAAGCTGATTGCGATAAAATCGCGGTAGAAAATCCTACACCAAGTAAAATATTTGAGTTCCCAAAACCTACTCAGTCGATACAGCCTTATTTCTTTGGGCATCCATACACAAAGAAAACCTTGTTATGGCTAAAAGGATTGACACCACTTGAGCCAACTGAAATAGTAACACCGGATCGCACTTGGTGTCCTAGCGGCTCGTACTCTGGAAAGCATAAGGAAAAGCATAAGGGAATGTTCACAACAGATCGGGCAAAGAATCGCGCAAAGACATTCCCGGGGGTTGGTAAAGCAATGGCTGAGCAATGGGCAGGTGAAGTAAAAAAATGAAAACATTTAAGTTTATACCGCCTTGTAATGTGGGAGAAGATATTTACCAGATAAGACCTAAAAAACACCGCCTCGGCGAATGTCTATACAAACGGCGTGTAAAAGGTTTTATGGTATGGGGAGCGGAAGATTACGAAATTCTCCACTCTGGAATGCATGCATGTACCTCGTCAGATTTTGGGAAAACTTGGTTTCTGGACAAAGAACAAAAGGGAAAAACATTTGAGTTCACACCTCCTTGCAATGTTGATGATGCTATTTACCAACTGCGATCGAAAAATCACAAACTAGGTACAGGAATATCTAAACGTTGGGTAAGTTGCTTTATAGTTTTCGGAAAGGATAAGTACCAAGTGCATCACGATGGAATGAATCCTTGCAGAGGAACGGATTTTGGGAAAACATGGTTTTTAACCAAAGAAGAAGCAATAGAAGCATTGCGTAAAAAGTGGGTGAAGTAAAGTGAAATTCACGATACGCGGTACGCTGCCAAACCTCAACGACTACATTACAGCAGAGCGTACAAACCGGTACAAGGCAGCGACGATGAAGAAACAAGCAGAGAGCCTTGTAATGCACGCGACACGGTCGCTAGGCAAGTGGCAGGCAGAAAGACCAGTGTACATGATCTATCACTGGTACGAACCAAACCGGAGAAGAGACAAGGACAATATCAGCAGCTTTGGGCGCAAGGTCATACAAGATGCGCTGGTCAAGGCAAAGATATTGCGCAACGATGGATGGCAGGATATCATAGGCTTCGAGGATAAATTCTATGTTGATGCCAAAAAGCCTAGAATTGAGGTAGAAATCGTAGAGGAGGATCTGACGTGAGAGAAGAACGCATGAAATACAATCATAAGGAGGAGTGGGAAGCAAACGAATTTGCATGCGAATTATTGATGCCGAGAAGCGAATTTATTGATTTTTGCAAAGATGAAGCAGAAAAAAGCGATACGAATACGATAGATGTTAATAAAGTTGCAGAACATTTCGGAGTTTCCACTCAAGCTGCAATTATACGTGGACAAATTTTCGGTTTATGGAGGTAAATGACACATGAATAAATATGCAGAACTGGTAGGCAAGAAAGTAAGATTTGTACCTTGTAACAAAATCAAGGAGCAAGGAAATGTTTTTGTGACTGGTGAAGTTGTGGGAATTGGGAAAACCCAACGGTTTATGATCGTAGAATATCCCACAAAATCAGGGAAAAACCTGAAAGAATGTTTGTGGCTTCCGTTCTGTGAAAAATTTGTTGTGAAGTGAGGTGAAAAAGAATGAAATCACCATGCGAAACGTGTGGAAAGTGCTTGAATGGGGAGTGCATGGCTCGCAATGGGCATAGAGGTTGCGAGAGATTTAGAGCGTGGTTTCGGATGAAATGGGCAGAGATCGGGAGATTATGGAGGAATCTGCAATGATCAAAGAAACTTTGTGCTGGAGTTGCGCCAATGCTTGTGGCGGATGCGAGTGGTCACAGAAAAAAGCTAAACCAGTGCCGGGATGGACGGCAGAAAAAACAAAAATAAGGCTAGACAAAGGCAAAACTTCTGAAAGCTATCTGGTGATCAAGTGTCCAAAGTATAAGCCTGATGGAAAAGAACACGATGCTAAACGAGTCAAGTCAGATCGTAAAGTAACACCAGAAGAAATAGCATACATTGTATCGGAACGAGATAGCGGAAGAACTTATGCGGATATTGCGCGTGATCTTGAAATGCCACAATCAACGGTAAGAGCTAACTACAAGAGAAATCAAAAACACAAACCTACTGGTATATATGAGCTATAAAGGAGCGAATGCATAATGTCACTTAGAGATTTTTGGTACGAATTAACGGATATCATCACAAGCGTATTGCCGGCAGCGTTCGGAATATTGTGGATTGTAGTTACATTTTGGATGATCGCAGACCCATTGGTTAGAATTGCGTTTTGTAATATATTGTTTAGATAAATGTGATAAAGGGGGCATTTGCCCCCTTTTACTATTGCGTTTTGTGAGAAGTTATGGTATAATTAAAGTGTAACTCAGGTAGTAGAGCGAATTATAGGGGAGGGATAACAAATGCAGATACTTAACCACTACGAGCATAAGCGCAAGAGGCGTGTTAGGACGTTCAAGTGCTCTGCTTGCGGATGCAAATTTAAGGCTGGCGGAGAAGAATATGGGGGAGCATACTGGTCCTATTACTGTATTTGCCCAAACTGCGGATATCTGTGCTTTCAGACGTTGAGAAGCAGATTTCCTCACTGGGGCTGATGTAAACGTAATGCAACTGCAACATAAGGTTAAGTGTTGCAACGGTCACAAGTCCGTAAAGCCAAACATAACGGCTAATGCAGAGTGCGTTGAAATGTGCATGGAGCAGGTCAAGAGGGATGGTTATAGCACATAAGACCATTACCGACATACGACCTGCTCTGTCAACGGTTTTAATAGGAGGACAAATATGAGTAAATATTGCAAGAAACCAGTGATTGTAGAAGCGTTTCAATATGACGGAGACTTGAAAGGTTCGGACGGTAAATACTATGTACCAGAGTGGGCGGTGCAAGCGCTTGGAGATGGAACGCTGTTTTACCAAGGACAGGGAGAATTGTTTGTAAAAACGCTAGAGGGTGATATGCATGTTTCGGTTGGAGATTATGTGATCAAGGAAGTAAATGGCGAGCTATACCCTTGTAAGCCAGACGTGTTTGATAAGACATACGAACCGGTTCGTTAATAAATAAGCATGTAAAGGGGTAGAAATCGACTCCTTTAGAAAGAACAAGAATTCCGAACGAAAAAGCAGGAGTGTGAGACCATGAAGGTAATCAAGCATGGGAAGCTAGTAAAACGGTTCGAGTGCCATATGTGTGGTTGTGTGTTTGAAGCAGCACCAAGAGATGCCAAGATTATTCCTAGAACAGGACAATCACTGTATTATTATTATCCATGCCCGGAATGCGAAAACTTATTGCGAACAAGAAAGAATGGCAACAAATGAAAGTAAATGTGCTAGGGACTGAATACGAAATTGTTATGCAGTCGAAAGATGTGCAAGACCCAAAGCTGGAAGACGCGTTTGGTTATACAGAGCCATGGAGCAAGCGCATTGTAATTGATGATTTCAGCCCAGATGCGAAAACAGTGGATAACTCAGAAGACTTCAAAAAGAAAGTAATACGGCATGAGATTACACACGCGTTTTTGCATGAAAGCGGACTGCGAGAAAGTTCTTGGGGAGATAATGAAGAAATTGTTGATTGGATTGCGCATCAGGGATTGAAGCTTTACAAGGCGTGGAATGAGGCGCACGCAATTTGATTTAACTAAAAACTAAGTAACACAAAGAGGGGCGGTGCTATGGCAAAAAGACTGACCGACAAACAGAAAAAGAAAATAGTTGCGGACTATCTTGAAACTGGTTCAATCAATTCGGCTGCAAAGAAAAACGGTGTGTCGTGGGAAGCTGCAAAAGCAGCGCTAGACGCAGCCGGAGATATCGAGAAAATGATTGAAGATAAAAAAGCCCAAAACACCGCTGATATCCTTGAGTACATGGAAAGCCAACGTGGTATCGTATGCTCTATCATCGGAAAGGGGCTTGCAATCCTCAATGATGACGAGAAACTTGCAACAGCAACGCCGGCACAGATCACAACGGCTTTAGGCACGCTGATTGATAAGTTTACGATATCTGGGGCAATTGGAACAAGCCGGGAAGATGATCCGCTTAGCAAGAGCCTAGAGGAACTAGCAAAGAAAGGGCTGAAATCTGATGATAAGTGAAAAACAGCAAAGAATACTTGCTTTCCCTTACTCAGATTACGATGTGATTATATGTGACGGTGCTGTCCGTTCTGGTAAAACCTCAATCATGATGGTTGCTTTTGTAGACTGGGCTATGAGGTGTTTCAACGGTTGTCGTTTTGGTGTATGTGGTAAGACGGTAGACAGCGCAACGAAAAACATTGTTATCCCATATACTCAAATGTCATACGCAAACAAGCGCTACTCAATTAAGTTCAGACGTGCGGAGAAGATACTAGAAGTCAGGCGAGGAAAGACCGTAAATATATTTGAAGTGTTCGGCGGTAAAGATGAAGCGTCGGCATCTCTGATACAAGGCAGAACGCTCGCGGGCGTATTGTTAGATGAAGTTGTGCTTATGCCAGAATCGTTTGTACAGCAAGCCCTTGCACGTTGTTCGGTTGATGGTGCGCGCGTTTGGTTTTCTTGCAACCCCGGAAGTCCTAAGCATTGGTTTTACACAGACTGGATATGCAAGGCGGAAGAAAAGAACGCGCTGTATCTGCATTTTGCAATGACCGACAATCCAAGTTTATCAGAAAAGACACTACGAAAATACGAGACGTATTACGACGGCGTTTTCTATCAGCGGTACATACAAGGATTGTGGGTAGTCGCTGACGGATTGGTATATTCGATGTTTGATGGTGACAAAAACACGTTTGATGATTCACCGTTTATTGATGATGATGGGCAGTTGAGAGCAGGAGCAGAAGCGTATATATCTATTGACTATGGAATCATGAATCCATTTGCAGCTCAGTTGTGGGTGATATACAAAGGTTGCGCGTACTGCTGGCGCGAATACTATTATAGCGGAAGAGATACAAAGAGACAGCGCACAGACGAAGAGCATTATGCAGCAGTGGATAAACTGGTAGGAAATATTCCGATAGAAGCGATCATCATCGACCCATCTGCTACATCGTTTAAGGCAACGGTAAACAGACATAGTAAGTACGTCTGCAAAAACGGTAACAATGATGTTCTTGCAGGGATAGGCACAATGTCTGCATTGCTCAAAGCAGGGATGGTTAAGATACACACGGGATGTAAAGACTTTTTGGACGAGGTGCAGCTTTATAGTTGGGATTCTGATGCGGTAGAAGATGCGGTGATCAAAGAAAACGACCACGCTTGCGATGCAGCCAGATACTTTACACACACAATATTAAGACATGAATTTGACTGGATGGATTGGAAAGGCGGTGAGTGATGGGCTGGATACAAAACATATTTCTGACGCTTGCGAAACGGTTTGGACTCGAATTGCAACAGAAGCCGGTAATGGTTGATGATTACAGCAACGCGGTCTCTTTGACCGCTGTTATATCTCACCGAGTAGCCACGCTGACAATGCAGGATAGCACCTTTGCGGCGAACGGAACGGGAGCACGGGCAAGATACATGGACGAATTTGTTCAGTCGTTTGCAGGTGGTCTGATGGACATTGCGGCAGAAGTTGCGCTTGGTACAGGAGACTGTCTGATCAAGCCATACACCGATGGGAAAAGAATTGGTCTGGATATTATCAAAAATGGTGACTTTGTCGTATGCGACAGCATCGGGGACTATATCAAGTCCTGTATCATCAAAACCGGTGAAATCAAGACCAATGACGGCACGGTGTATGAGCGATACGAAGTCCAAACGATCAGAGAGACCGAGAACACAAGCGTACTAGAGATCAACACAGTCGCCTATAAAAACGGCGCAGAAGTCCCTCTTGCATCTGTGGACGCATGGACAAACATACAACCTGTGCAATATATCCCAAATGTGAATTTTATGTTGTTCGGGCGTTACAAGTGTCCCACAGTGAACCGACAAAACGTCAACGGCGTAAATGGTGTCAAAATCACTTACGGTTTGGATAGCATAATCAAAGATGCACTTGATGCATATAAGCGGTTTAACAGCGAATACAAAGCAAAAGAGCCTTTTATTTTTGCTGACAAGACGTTATTCACGCGTGATCGAGATGGTGTCTTGAGGATTCCAGAGGGAAAAGACAAGCTGTTTTTAAAAGTACGTGGACAGGATGACAACTCGCTAATTCAGGAGTATTCCCCTGCTATTCGTTCCGCTGACCTGCAAACGGGAATTGATGTAAATTTCAAAATGCTGGAACTTATGGCTGGGCTTTCAAACGGAGTATTAACACCGCCGAGCACGTCTTTCGCAACTGCGACAGAAATGCGTGCTGCTTTAATGGCTACGTTTGCGTTTATGACACGGTTCAGACGTATCATTGACGCGGGAAACAGGCAACTGCTTGAAGCTGTCAATGTGATTGCGAACTATAACAACCTTGCGCCGCTTGGCGAATGGGAGTATACTTCTGATTGGTCAACCGGATACTTGGAACAAGTCACAGAACAGTACAACCGTCTGCTTACTGCTCACGGTATCGGCGCAGTATCAACCGCAGAGGTCAGAGCGTGGGTAATGGACGAGGACTTGCAGACAGCAGAACAGGAAGTTGAAAAAATCGCCGAGCAAACGGGCGCAGACCTAATGAACGAAGCAGAACGAGAGACAGAACCGCCGCCGGACGGTGAATAATCATGAGTAATCTACTTTCTGAAGAATGGCTTATTGCTCTGCCTGAACCGATAACCGAGCACTTTGAGGCGATTAATGATTACGTTGTACAACGTATTTGCAAGCGTATAAAATCCATTGGTGAACTGTCGAAGGCAGACCTTGACCAATTGAAAACGGCGGTTGAGTATGCAGGCGCAGACATGAAAGCCATTGAAAAACAAATTGAAAAGACCGCTGGATTGGTTGAAACCGATATTGAAAAGATATATGAGCAAGTCGCCACTGAGAACGTGGCGTATGCGAATACATTCTATGAGTTTCGTGGAAAGGAAAAGTTGATTGCAAGTTCCGGGTATGTTCAAAAACTGGTAAAAGCAGCCGAGAAGCGAACCAAGGGAGAGTTTAGAAACTTCTCCGATACTCACGCGATAGGTTTTCGACTTAATGGTAAAACTGTGCCGTTGGGCGCGTCATACGTCAGCGTTATAGATCGGGCTATATTATTTGCACAGTCAGGCGTAACTGATTATCACACCGCTGTGCGCTCAGTTGTAAAAGACCTTGCAGGATCAGGATTGCGGCGTGTGGACTTCGAGAGTGGATATAACAGGCGTTTAGACAGTCAAGCGCGTATGAATATATTAGAGGGAGTGAGACAGCTTAATGCGGAGATATTAGAGCAGGCGGGAGATGAATTTGGCGCAGATGGCTTTGAAATATCGGCACACGCCTTATGCGCGCCCGACCATATCGACATACAAGGCATGCAGTACACCAAAAAAGAGTACGAGGATTTACAAAAAAGGCTTGTACGCAAAATCGGTACGCTAAATTGTCATCACTTTGCAACGCCTATAATTATCGGTGTATCGAAGCCAACGCATAGCCGATCAGAACTTGCAGGTCTGAGACAACGTTCACAAGAAAAGGTTGAATACAACGGCAATACGTACACGCGATACGAAGCGTCACAGGAGCAACGTAAAAGAGAGACCGCTGTAAGATACGCCAAAGACCGACGCGATGCACTGATAGCGGCAGGAGACGTAACAGGGGCAAAGGAAGCAGACCGAAAAGCGCGTAAGATGGCGGCAGAGTATAGGCTGTTTAGCGAAACCGTCGGACTATCGCCGAAACCTAAAAGACTACGGTAATTTTTGATTTGACCGCCCCGAAGTCGCAAAACTACGGGAACGCAGGGGAGGCAACCCCCGATAACAAAGCGAAGCGTAAAGGAGTAGCATAAATGACAAGAGAAGAGCTGAAAGCACTGGGAGTGCCAGACGAAATGCTAGGAGGTATCCTTGACATGAATAGCCGGGATATTGGAAAAGCAAAGGGTAAGGCAGACGACCAGAAAACCGAAATTGAGAACCTGAAACAGCAGATCGCAGACAAGGATACGGCTATCGGCAACCTTGAAGCGGCACAGGGAGACGCGGAACAACTTAAAGCTGAACTTGAAAAGTACAAGGCAGCCGAAAAGGAACGCGCAGAAGCAGAAAAGGCGGCACAGATCGACGCAATCCTCACACAGACCGCGACTGATGCAGTAAAGGAAAGAAAGTTTGTAAACGATGTAACCAAGGACTATTACATTAGCGAACTGAAAAAGGCAATTTCGGACAAAAGTAACGCTGGAAAGTCGGCGGCAGAACTGTTTGAGAGCATGACGCGAGACGTTGATGGAATCTTTGCCAATCCGCAACATGAACAACTGAAAATTCCAAAGTCAGACATTGCAATCGGCGACAGTTACAGCAAAGAACAAATTCAAGCGATGACGCCAGAACAAATTAACGCAAACTGGGAGAGCATCGCAAACTCACTGAAAGGACTATCATAAATGAGTATTGCAACTTTTATTCCTGAAATTTGGTCGGCAAGGCTTTTGGAAGCCTACCGCAAAAACCTTGTGTATGTAAATCTGCTGAACCATGATTGGGAGGGCGAGATCAAGCAACAAGGAGACACAGTGCATATCAATTCGCTGACAGATGTGACTGTGAAGAAGTACACCAAAGGTACAGAGCTAGAAGCGCCGGACGAACTGACAACCACGGAGCAGACTCTCAAGGTTGATCAGGCTGACTATTTCAATATCAAACTGAACGATGTTGACAAGGTGCAGGCACGCGCTGACCTTTTGGACAAGGCAAT
>RCNI01000614.1_pt1 | contig 21320 bp, 17 predicted proteins | sample 2041151 | NCBI WGS metagenome assembly RCNI01 (sample SAMN09708214, study PRJNA481090) | feces metagenome | isolation source: feces | place: Antarctica: Albino Rookery | reverse complement strand
TTTTCTCTATGCAGTCGCATTCGGGAAGAAGTAGACTGTCCCATCCTGTTCTTAACCGCAAAAGCAGAAGAAGCGGATGTTGTGCAGGGACTTGGTCTGGGTGGTGACGACTACATCAAAAAGCCCTTCAGCATTACGGAGCTTCGTGCCCGGGTGGACGCCCATCTGCGAAGGCAGCAGCGCCAGCCAACCCATACAATCAGCAGGAACGGCGTGCATTTTGATATGCAGGCAAAGGTGGCTAGTGTAGCCCAGACCCGCATCGCCTTTACAAAAGGAGAATACGCCATCTGCGAATATCTTGCTTTACACGCAGGACAGGTATTCACCAAAGAGCAGCTCTATGACCGTGTCTTTGGCTTTGATGCCGAGGGAGATCCTGCTACGATTGCTGAGCATATCAAAAATATTCGGGCAAAGCTGAAGCGGACAGGACTTAGCCCGATTGAAACAGTCTGGGGGGTAGGATATAAATGGAAAATAGACAGCATTCAGTAAGCCTGTCCTTCATTCTTTTACGCTTTGGATTTTCGATGCTGGCCTGTATGCTTATTTGTTGTGTGATCTGGTATGCAGCGCTGAGTTTCCTGGAGAGCCGGGAAATCGTCTGCCCGGGGCATATCGGAAATCAGCAGGTTGAACATCTCATTGCGCGCTGCCCTGACGCATTTCAAAAACCAAGTGATGATTTTCTGGCCGAATATGCGCTGTTTGACAAAAAAGGAAATCTGATCGTCAGCAATGTGGAGGGAAAAACACGAAACGCTCTCTTTGAAAAAGCAAACAAGAACAGCGTTGATACATTGCGGCACACTTATGCAGATGGGAGCTATGCCATTTTCAGATGGCATTTCCGAAAAGAGTTTTCCGATCCGGTTTTGCGGGCATCCCTGCCCCCTTTTGAGTATCTGTGGTGGACGACACTCGGAGTTGCCTGTGCGCTTTGCTGGCTGCTGAATGCCATGTGGCTTCGGCGCCGTTTGGTGGAAAAACTCCAGTTATTCCGTGATGTGAGTGAGAAAGTAGGCGCTCAGGAGCTGGACTTCCCAATCCCGCATGCCGGAATCAAAGAGTTTGACCAGGCGCTCAATGCGATGGATCAGATGCGGCAAGCCCTCTATGCTTCGCTGAGCGCTCAGTGGGCGGCGCAGCAGCAAAGAGATTCTGAAATGGCCGCTCTGGCACATGATCTGAAAACACCGATTACTTTGATTGGAGGAAATGCAGAGCTACTTCTGGAAGATAACCTTCCGGAAAATCATCGAAAGATGGTAGAAACCATTTTGGAGAGTAATGGTCGGGCAAAACAGTATGTGAGCAGTTTGCTGGAAGCTTCTCGTGGAGAAGACGAGTCATTTGAATGTACCTCACTGGAAGCGTTTTTTGCGGAGCTGTGCCGGAATGCGAAACCTGTGGCACAGGTTGGGCAGATAAATTTAGCGTCTCTCAATCATCTGAGCGGATGTGTGACGATGCAAAGGCATCATCTGCTCCGTGCAATCGGGAATGTGGTACAGAACGCCGTGGAATATACCCCTGAAGGCGGAACCGTTACACTGGAAGGCACCATGGTCGAAGGTGGCTGGCAGGTCGTTGTGCGGGATGAAGGTCCCGGTTTCAATAAGGCTGCAATCCTTCATGCAAAAGAGCGCCTGTGGCGTGGAGACAGCGCAAGAGCATCTACGGGGCATAATGGTCTGGGGCTATGGTTTGCATCCCAGGTCATCCAAAATCACGCCGGTCAGATTCAACTAAGCAACAGTGCTAACGGCGGCATTGTGGTTATGAAGTTCCAGCAGAAAGTGGAAACCGGGGTAAATCTATTCTAAAGAAGTGTTAGAATTATTCGTATCAGTAAAATAGATCAACTTTTAAATAAAAATAAGTACACGGGAGAGTAAATAACGCTCTCCCGTGTACTTATTTATGTATATATGATTTCTTGATTGACAATCTCTGTTACTTGATTTCGGTCACTGATCATTTTTTGAACCCACAAGAGCGTGTTTTCTTCTTTGAGCTTTTCTGTAACATTTACCTGTTTTGTAAGCTGATCTATCAGCTGAAGCAACAACTCTTGTGCTTGATGTTCCACATCGGCAAGATGTGGATATAAGGTGCATTGTGTAAGCATATTGTAATAGAGAACTCGATGATGCCGCTTGAGATATTGCCTGCGGCGGTTGCCCCAAACACCGATCTCATAGCCAGGCTGTTCGGGTAGTTTGATATTCGGAAGTAAATAATCTCCATGCTGTGTGTAAGAGCCGCCGTTTTGCTCAAATAATGTTTTTTTCATCTACTTGCCCCCCTGTAATTTAGATTGTTATTTTATTTTACAGAGAACGGCCCCCAAAGACGAATGTGCGGATAAAAAGAAAAGCTGAGAAGAACTTTTTACAGTCCTTCTCGGCTTTTTCTTTGTCCCCTTGCAATGCTCGTTGTATGAATTTCAGTAAACTGTCCTTAGTGCTCCCGATCATTCGGCAGGCGATTTTTTGTAATCATCAATAAAAGAGTAAGTCGCTGTAAGTAGGGAAAGGCCAGTAGCTTTTTTCGGTAATCAGCTCCAGTTTGTCAGCTTCTGTACGGATACGGTTCATATCCTGTAAAATGACATCGTGGTAATACATAGCAGCTTCCTCAGAAGACGCAGGAATGGAAGAAAGATCAGCTTTCAGTTTTTCGCAACTATCATAAAGATTATCGCTACCGGCGCTGAGTTTCTCGATCAGGGCGGACTCCGCCTTGCAGGGAATACCCATTGCCTTTTTGGAAGCAGCTGCATCACATAGAGCGTGAGTGTAATTTAGAACAGCAGGGAGAATCAGGCGCATTGCCATATCCAGAGTTGTTCGTGCTTCGATCGTGGTCAGCTTATTATAAGCCTCCACATGAATGGCATGACGAGCACGGAATTCAGTTTCTGTGAAAATACCGTGTCGTGTCACCAAATCGATGTTTTTATCGGAGATGTAGCTAGGCATGCTGGCAGGACCTGAGCTGTAATTGCTAAGCCCACGCTTGGCGGCTTCTTCTTTCCATTCGTCCGAATATCCGTTGCCACTGAAAATAATTCGCTTGTGGTCTGTCAGTGCCTGGCAGACCAGGTTGTGCAGGGCGGTGTTAAAATCCTCTGCATTTTCCAGCACATCTGCAAATTTGTGAAGTTCTTCAGCCATGATGGTATTAAGAGCAATGTTAGGACCTGCGATAGACTGAGAAGAACCGGGCATACGGAACTCGAATTTGTTGCCGGTAAAGGCGAGGGGGGAGGTTCTGTTCCGATCGGTGGTGTCCTTGGAAATCGTGGGCATAGCGTCCACGCCGATACGCATTACTTTCTTTTCTGCTGTTTCGTACTCCGTTCCTCCGATGATAGAGTCTACTACAGCATTCAATTCGTCACCCAAAAAGATGGAGACGATGGCGGGAGGTGCTTCGCTGGATCCCAGACGGTGGTCATTGCCAGCGGTTGCCACAGTTGAGCGGAGGAAGTCCTGATATTCATCAACACCCTGAATAAAGGCAGCTAAAAACACCAAAAACTGCGCATTCTGACGGGGCGTTTGACCGGGACTAAACAGATTTTTGCCGCCATCGGTGGCCAAAGACCAGTTGTTATGCTTGCCGGAACCATTGATGCCTGCAAAGGGTTTTTCGTGGAGCAGGCAAACCATATCGTGCTTGGCGGCACATTTTTTCAGAATCTCCATCACAAGCTGATTGGAGTCACAGGCATGAATTGCATTGGAATAAATGGGCGCCATTTCATGCTGACATGGAGCAGCTTCGTTGTGTTTGGTCTTACTGAGTACACCCAGACGCCAGAGCTGTTCATCCAGATCCTTCATGAAGCTGGATACACGGGTGCGAATGGTTCCAAAGTAATGGTCATCCAGTTCCTGACCCTTGGGCGCAGGTGCACCAAAGAGGGTTCGACCGGTCAGTCGCAGATCCTCTCGCTGGGCGTATAGGTTTTTAGGTATCAGAAAATATTCCTGCTCAGCACCGACACAGGTGATGATCCGTTTTGTTTCAATATCTCCAAAAAGCCGAAGGATTCGGAGTGCCTCACGGGAGACATCTTCCAGAGAGCGTAGCAACGGAGTCTTTTTATCAAGAGCTTCGCCGGTGTAGGAGAAAAAGACGGTAGGAATGTACAGACTGTCGTCTTTGACAAATGCGAAGGCACTGGGGTCCCAGGCGGTGTAGCCTCTGGCCTCAAAGGTAGCACGCAGACCACCGGAAGGGAAGGAAGAAGCATCAGGTTCACCTCGAACCAGCTCCTTACCGGAAAACTCCATAATGACCTTTCCGTCACCGGTGGGAGTAATGAAAGAATCGTGCTTTTCGGCGGTGATACCGGTCATTGGCTGAAACCAGTGGGTGTAGTGGGTTGCACCCTTAGCTGTAGCCCAATCCTTCATGGCCTCAGCGATGGCATTGGCGGCATCCAGACGCAGGGGATGGCCTGATTCCACGCAGTCCTTCCAGGCCTGGTAGACCGTGGGAGACAGACGCTCTTTCATGGCTGCCTCTGTGAAAACGTCGCTGCCGAAAATTTCCGGAACTCGTGACATGCTGCTCATGGGAACACATCCTTTTTAGAATTTTCAGTGGGTCAAAATGAAAGTTGAAAAATGAAAAGTTGTATTTTGGAGGGGAGAGAATCATGGAGCCGATATTCAGCAAGTTTCATAGCATGAATGGCATGATCTCATTGTAAATAGAAACTTTTTAACTTGTTTATATATGCAATTCTATGCTAAATTGGTTAAAAATGCAAGAAGTGAAAATTGATAAAATTGGTAAAGCAAAAGGGGCTGATTTGGAATATTCTCCAAAATAAATTTTTTTCTTAAAATCAAATGAATTTTCTGAAATTAGATATTGCATTTTTGATGTCTGATGCGTATAATAAATCAAGAAAACATTAATTTCCTTTAGGAGGATGATGGATATGGCCACCTATTCTTGCAGAAGCAGAGAAGAACTGCGTATGGAATTTAAGAAAATGATCGCACGCTACGTAGATCTTCAGCACGAGGAATTGAAGCTTGATATGTCCAGAGGCAAGCCCAGCAAACTTCAGCTGGATTTGGTTAGTGACATGCTCAATGTTTTGACAGATGCACAGGACTGTATTGTTGACGGTAACGACACCAGAAACTACGGTGATCTGGCAGGCCTCAAGTGCGCCAGAGAATATTGGGCAGATGTTCTGGGCTGCAAACCTTCTCAGACCTTTGTCGGTGGTAACGCGAGCCTTAGCCTGATGCACGACCTGATCACACGGGCATACACCCATGGCCTGACGGACAGTGAACGTCCCTGGTGCAAGGAAGAGCGTGTTAAATTCTTGTGCCCCTCTCCTGGATATGATCGTCACTTTCGAATTACAGAAAGTTATGGTTTCGAGCTGATTACGGTGCCAATGACTCCTTACGGTCCTGATATGGATTTGGTGGAGGAGCTCGTGCAGGATCCTACAGTTAAGGGTATCTGGTGTGTGCCGAAATACTCCAATCCTCAGGGATATACTTACTCGGAGGAAACCATAGATCGATTTGCAAATCTCAAGCCTGCAGCCCCTGATTTTGCTATTATGTGGGATAATGCTTACTGTGTTCACGAGTTTGACGGTGAATTTGAGCCGTTCCGGGACATTATTTCTTTGTGCGCAGAGGCGGGACGGCCTAACATGGTCTATGAGTTTGCATCTACCTCCAAAATTACTTTCCCGGGTTCAGGTATTTCGGTTATGGCATCATCCGAAGAGAATATTGCCTATCATACCAAGCTGATTGGTGTTCAGACGATTTCCTATGACAAGATCAATCAGCTGCGTCATGTCCGTTATTTGAAGGATAAGGAGCATACCCTGGAGCTAATGAAGCGCCATGCTCAGATTATGGGGCCGAAGTTTGAAATGGTTCTGAAAATCCTGCGTGCTGAGGTTACCAATAAGGGCATTGCGCACTGGCACCATCCCAAGGGAGGTTACTTTGTGTGTGTTGCAGCCATGCCGGGTACCGCAAAGCGGACGTTAGAGCTGTGCAAACGCTGTGGTGTTGTTCTTACAGAAGCTGGTGCAACTTATCCTTATGGTGTAGATCCCCATGATTCTATGATTCGCATTGCGCCTAGCCTTCCTCCTATTGAGGAATTAGAGAAGGCAATGCACGTATTCTGCGTATGCCTGAAGATTGCAGCACTGGAAAAATATTTGGGTATTAGCATGGAGGATGTTCTGTAAGGTTCAGTTCCTGCAGAATTATCATGGTATAGAATATAGAAAAAAGGGAGATTTATCATGGCAGAAATTAAGGATGTTTTTTATGAAAAGAGAGGAAAAATTCTGGTAAAAAACCTTCAGTCCCGCCATTTTGACGCATATTATTGTGCGACGAAAGAAGATGCCCTGAGGAAGGCTCTGGAGTTGATTCCAGAGGGAGCATCTGTTAATTGGGGTGGTGCATTAAGCTGCGAGCAGATCGGTTTGATGAAGGCTCTAATAGAGGGAAACTATCAGGCTGTTGATAGATCCAACTATAAAACCCGTGCGGAAATGGATCAGGCGGCTATGGAGGCATTTCATGCAGATTTCTTCCTGACTGGTGCTAACGCATTGAGTCTGGATGGGCAGATGGTAAATATTGACGGAACCGGAAACCGTGTTGCTGCGATCATCTACGGTCCTAAAAATGTGCTGGTTGTTGCGGGCATGAATAAAGTGGCTGATACATTGGATGCTGCGATGACCCGTGCCAGAACTGTTGCAGCGCCTTTGACCAAGCAGCGTTTTACCAATGTCACACCTTGCGATGTGACTGGTGTTTGTGCTGACTGTAAGAGCGAACAATGCATCTGTAATCAGATTGTCATTACCCGTCATTGCCGCCCTGCCGGCAGAATCAAGTTTATCATTGTCGGCGAGGATTTGGGCTTGTAAGTCTTAATCAGAAATTGCAAAAGGGAGACACTTCTAAAGAAGTGTCTCCCTTTTGTGATTGTTTCTTGCTATTCAATAGATTTCAGTGCCTCTGCCATGTTAATCTTATCCAGCTTGAAATAGAAAATAAAATTAACAACCATAGCAGATAGTAGCGTCAGAACAAAGGCAATAGCGTAGGAGGAGGCAGTTACACGTGTTTCGAACCAAACGAAATCTACATTAATTTGGCTGATTACAAAACGTAGCAATAATTTACCCATGGGTAAACCAATCAGCGCACCCATTAGAGATAGCGCAAGATTCTCCTTGAAAACGTAGGAGGCAGTTTCTGCTGCATTAAAGCCCAGCACCTTGATGGTTGCAATCTCTCGAATACGCTCGGTGATGTTAATATTGGTTAAGTTATACACCACAATCACCGCCAGTGCTGCGGCACAGAATACCACGGTGATGACCACTAAATCCAAGACCTCCATCATACTGCGAACCATTGCGGCATTATCTTCGTTGACGGAAACATTCATCACGTTATCCAGATTTGCTATGGCAGCAGAAATGCTGTGGAGATCCTCACCCTCAGCTGCTGTTACATAGGCCATTTGCCTTTCAGGTGAATTGCCCCACTGCTGCTCAATGGTTTGGGGCAGAACGATGACATAGTTGCTGACGTTGTTATCGAAGATAGAAGCAACTGTCACGGTTAGGGATTGCATATCAGGATCGGTTAGAATAATAGTATCTCCAACATGCACGTTCAGTGTCTCGGCTATACCCACAGATAAAAGCGCTTCATTCAAACCGGGCATTTTAAGCGGCTGATTTCCACGATGGAAATCATAGAAATCTTCAATCTCCTGATCGGCGGCAATCAGTGCGATATCCCGGGTTTGCTCGTTGAAATTCAATTTGACGCTGGACTGATGGAAGAACATTGTATTTGCGTACTGCCCATCCAGTGCGTACAGAAACTCTTTTTGATGACTCTCAGACTGCCCCTCGGAAAAATACACTTCCATATCGTAAAGGGAGATGTTTTCATACTGATAGTCGGCAATGTTTGCAATTGTATCACGGATGCCATAGCCTGTGACCAGCAGTGCGGTGCATCCGCCGATGCCAATAAGCATCATGGCAAGTCTCTGACGATAGCGGAAAATATTGCGGAGGCTGACTTTATTCAGAAAACTGATTTTGCGCCAGAATGGGAATCGTTCCAGGAGGATCTTTCTGCCAGAGGTAGGGGGCTTGGGACGAATCAGCTCCGCAGGTTTTTCCTGAAGAGTTTTGTGACAGCTATACCATGTAGCCAATAGCATGACAACCATATAGGTGACCACCACGGTGATACACAAAGGCCAGTCAAAGCGAATGACCACATCATCTCGGATGTAAAGAATAATGGAATAGACCTTCCACAAAATAGTGGGGAAGGCGATACTTCCGATGATGACGCCTAGGGTACAGCCGAATACGGCACTGCTTCCAGCATACAGGAGGTATTTACTGATGATGGCAGCGTTGCTGTAGCCCAGAGCCTTTAGGGTGCCGATCTGAGTTCGCTCTTCGCTGACCATTCTGGTCATGGTTGTGATACAAACCAACGAAGCAACCAGCAGGAAGAAAAGAGGAAAGACCTTTGAGACACCGGCTACAATATCGGAGTTGGTATCAAGAGAAGAATAACCAATGTTGGTATTTCGGTCCAGAATATAGATTTTTGCATCCTGCAAGGCATCAATCTCGGCTCGTGCATCCAGTAATTTGTTTTCAGCATCGGATAGTTCTGCTTCGCCTTCTTGAATCGATTTGTCAAATTCAGACTTGCCTTCATTGTAATCGGACCAACCGGTAGCCAGCTGTGATTTTCCGTCTGCTAATTGTGTCTTGCCATTGCGCAGTTCTTTCTCCTTGACACTGATGGAGGCCTTGGCACTCTGAAGCTGAGCTTCTCCATCGGCAATTTTAGCCTCTGCATCGGAAAATTTTGCATCGGCGGTGACTCTGCCTGTTTCGAGTTCCTGATAACCGTTAGCAATAGAGTCTTGGGCGGCTTCCAGAGTGGATTTCTTTTCGATAAGCTCTGTACGTTGTGCTTCCATCTGGGATTTTGCCTGATAAAGCTGTTCCAATTTAGCAGGGCCGTTTTGTTGGAGCTGCTTCAGTTCATTCAGCTGGGCTTTATAGGTTTCCAACTCAGCACGTTTCTCAGTAAGTGCGGCCTCGGCTTTTTCAAGCACGGATTGGTCAACATTAGGATCTTGCTTCAACTGTTCCAGCGTAGATTCTAATGTCTTGATGACGTTGTCTATAAAATTGATGCCTTGCTCCAGTTTTTGAATACCAGTGTCAAGCTGAGGAAGAATCTTCTCCAATTCGGCAATCCCGTCATTGACCAAGGTCAGTCCTGTATCTACCTGTGTCAAACCATTGTTAACCTGCGTCAGACCGGCTTCAACTTCGGCGGATTTTTTATCCAGCTCGGCCTTGGCGGTATCCAGCTGATTATAGGTATCCCTCTTTGCCTGCGCCAATTGCTGCTTGGATTCGGTTAGTTCCTTTTCGCTTTTTGAAAGGGTGTTTTTACCGTCCTGCAATTGCTTTTCGCCGTTTTCAAGAATTTGTTCGTTGTTTGCAAGCTCTTTTTCGGCGTTGGTTAATTCTTGATAAGCGCTGTCTAGCTTTTGTTGAGCTTCTGTACGTTTATCTTCCAGCTCCTTAGCGCCGTTCATATACTCGGAATAACCATCTGCGTACTGGGATTCTGCATCAGATTTGATTGATGCCAATCGATTATCTGCCAATGACTGAACATATCCCTCTAATTGCGTTGCAGCATTTTCCAATGCAGCATCATACTCTTTGGAATAGATTTGATATTTTCCCGGGAGGGTAACACCGATTTCGGTGAAGTAGTCAACCTGAAAAGCCTCCTGAGGGATATAGAAGTAGGTGCTGATTCTTCCGTTACCAACATTGGTGCCGCCACGGTTACGATCCATGTACAGCGGCGTGCTGACAGTACCAACAATGGTATAGGTGTGATGAGCTAACGTGTCAAAGACAGATTCCTCGTTTGCTTGGGAAATAGTCAAGGTTGTGCCAATCAAATCATCGTTAAATATGGACCCATCTGCCAGACACTCGTCGGAAGATTCCGGCATACGTCCAGCCCGGAGGGATACCTGACTGACCATATGGGGCAAGGAATGCAGACGGAATACGGCATCGTCATCTGATTGTTCTGTGCGCCCGATAACATCCAGGGAAACAGCACCTTCCGCATCTTTGATGCCGTCAAGTTCTGATATTTTTTTCACATCTTCTTCGGTCCAGCCATAGGAGCCAAGCAGTCGCAGATCAAACATATTCTGCTGGTCGACAACGACTTGACCAGTGGCAACCATGGCAAGCTTGGTGGTACGAAGTCCAACAAAAATACTGGAACCCAGGGCGATGATAGCGGCAATTGCCAAATATCGCCCTAGTGATTTCAGAATGGACTTTCGCAGATTTTTTGCCATAATGTTCTTTTTCATTACCACTCAATCTCCTCAATATTCTGGGGGTGGTCGTTACAGGTGACAGAGGTGACGGTACCGCTGCGCACCGTGATGACACGATCGGCCATAGGGGTCAGGGCAGAGTTATGGGTAATAATGACAACGGTCATGCCCAAATCCCGACAGAACTCCTGCAAAAGCTTTAAAATGGCCTTTCCGGTCTTATAGTCCAGTGCTCCGGTAGGTTCATCGCACAGCAGTAGTTTGGGCTTCTTTGCAAGAGCTCTGGCGATGGCCACACGCTGCTGCTCACCGCCGGAGAGCTGACTGGGGGTATTGTTCATACGATCCTCCAGTCCGACCTTTTTAAGAATATCGGCGGCATTCATTGAGTCTTTACTGATCTGATTGGCAAGCTCCACGTTTTCCAGTGCAGTGAGATTTCCAATCAGGTTATAAAATTGAAATACAAAGCCTATCTCGTCTCGGCGGTATTTTGTCAGTTGCTTTTTATTCAGTCCGGAAATCCTTACTCCATCGAGTATAATTTCACCTTCGGAAAGGGTGTCCATGCCGCCTAAAATATTCAAAAGGGTGGTCTTACCTGCGCCGGAAGGCCCAACAATGACAACCAATTCGCCACGTTCGATTTCAAATGAAGTATCATGCAGGGCGTTGATATCTACTTCACCTACATGATAAGTTTTTCCCACATTTCTAAATTCAACAAATGCCATGGTCATCACCTCGTATTTTTATCCGTGTAAATATTATATCACACGGTATTTTCAATGTAGGAACATTTTATAAACTTTTAAAAAGGAACGGTCGGATGCGCACATCCGACCGTTTGTGTTATTTTTTGAAAATCAGCAACTTGCTGGCAACATAGTTTAGGAGAACCACAATGATACTGGTAAGCAGTTTCATCACATTTCCGTTCCAACTCAGAAGATCCACCGTAACGAAAATTATTCCCGTTTCCAGCGCACCAGAGCCTACACGGCATCCGATAAATTTACTTAGTTCTGGAATGACAGTTTTGGCGGACCAGTCATGGCTCTTGAATACAAAGGGTTTGTTGGTGAGATAGGCAAACGCCACAGCAAAGACCCAAGCAATCATATTGCTGACTGAGCCGGACAAATGCAGAATATTATAGCAAGGCAGATATACAATATAGTTGACAACCGTTGTTAAAACTCCAAAAAAGAGGTAAGAAATCAAATCGTGATATTGATGAAAAAGTGCTTTAAGCGTGTTCAAAACGGAATCCTCCAGCGTGTAACAGACTTATGGTAAGTATAGCATTTTGCTGCTCTGTTCGCAAGGGAGAGAAGGATTGTTGATAGTCACAAATCAAGGAGAATAAAGCATATGTAATTTGTAAGAAAAGTCAATTGAACAAATTTTGGTATATCGATATAATAGTACTGAAATAAGAAAGCGGGAGTGGTAACAATGAAAATTGCGTTTTTTGACACCAAGCCTTATGATGTGCCTGGATTTGATCGTTATACGAAAGACAGCAATCTGGAAATCAAGTACTTTGAAACCAGACTCAACGAGGACACTGTATCTCTGGCTGCCGGTTTTGACGGAATCTGTGTATTTGTTAATGATGTTGTCAATGCTGCCGTTGTGGACAAGCTCTATGAACTGGGCGTGAAAGTAATTGCACTTCGCTGCGCTGGCTTTAACAATGTGGATACCCGTGCATGCTATGGAAAAATCCATGTATTCCGTGTCCCTGCATACTCTCCCTATGCTGTTGCAGAGCATGCCATGGCATTGCTTTTGACCATTAACCGCCGTATCCACAAGGCCTATAACAGAACCCGTGAGTTTAATTTCAGCCTGAAGGGGTTGGCTGGATTTGACCTCCATGGTAAAACTGTCGGTATCATCGGTACCGGTAAGATAGGCCGTATTTTTGGTGATATCTGCCGTGGCTTTGGCATGAATATTCTTGCTTACGATAAGTTCCCGGCAGAAAACAGCGGTCTTAACTATGTAGACTTGCCCGAGCTGTTTGCAAAGTCGGATATCATCTCTCTTCATTGCCCTCTGACAGAGGAAACACATCATATCATCAGCACAGAATCTATTGATATGATGAAGAACGGTGTAACGATTATCAATACCTCTCGAGGCGCCCTGATTGACACGGAGGCACTGATTAACGGAATCAAAGAGAAGAAGGTTGGCGCAGCTTGTCTGGATGTCTACGAAGAAGAGGGCGACCTGTTCTATGAGGATTTTTCCGGTCACATCGTGCAGGATGATAAGCTTGTTCGCCTGATTGCTATGCCCAATGTTATTGTGACTTCCCATCAAGCTTTCTTAACGGAGGAAGCACTGGATAACATTGCTAACACTACCGTGGACAATCTGGAAAAGTTTTTTGCAGGAGTGGAAAATCCTGACAAGGAAGTGTGCTATCACTGCGGACATCAGGAGCACTGCCGCAAGGAAAGGCACATTAAGTGCTTCTAAATAGAATTGGAAACCGGCTGATATGATATCAGCCGGTTTTTTCATGCGTAATTTTCTTTAAGATAGAGGATAGCTTCCCGATATCCTTCCAGACCATGACCCTTGATGGTGTGCACGCAGGCAAGACCGGCGTAGGAAATCTGGCGAAAATCCTCACGGTTATCCACATCGGAGATGTGTACCTCCACAGCCGGGATTCCGACTGCCTTGAGTGCGTCGAGAATTGCGATAGATGTATGCGTATAGGCCGCCGGATTGATAACAATACCGTCAATGTTCCCATAGGCCTGCTGGATTTGATCTACAAGATCGCCTTCGTGATTGGACTGAAACTGGTGGATTTCTAAATTTTCTTCTTTAGCGGTTTTGTCAATCAGTGCAAGCAAATCGGCAAAAGTGTTTTTACCATAGATTCCCGGTTCCCGAATGCCAAGCATATTCAGATTGGGACCGTTGAGCACAAGAATTTTCTTCATGGTAATTCCTCCAGAATTTTGTCAACGGCGGTTGCTGGGTCACCGTTGTTGTCGATTTGAATATCTGCAAAACGTTGATACAGAGGCTTTCTAAATCGGTACATTTCTGATATATTCGTTGATTGGGAGAGAGGTCGACCGTCTGTCGGAAGGCTGTCCGGACTACGGTTCAAGCAGAAAATTGTTCCATTCTGATGAAGCAGGGGATAGTTTTGCTCCCTGGTGACACAGCCTCCGCCGGTAGCAATTACAAGCCCGGATTCTTTCCCCAGTTCTGCTAGCACCGCTGTCTCTAATGCCCGGAATCCTGATTCACCATCTGATGCAAAAATGTCAGGGATTGAGCGACCAAATTTCTGGATCAGATACAAATCTGCATCTACAAATTTCTTACCCAGTCTCTCAGCCAGCATTTTTCCGATGGTGCTTTTGCCGGAGCCGGGCATGCCAATGAGAATAACATTTTCCGTCTGACGGCGCAGTTCTGAGTGGATTGCTCCAATCCTATTATCAGAAATTGGTGAACCTGTAAACCATTCAGCGCTTTCTTTAGCCTGTGCCACCAGCATTAAAAGACCGTTTTGGGTTATAAGCCCACGTTTTTCTGCATCCAATAGCAATTGTGTTCGGGCGGGATTATAAACGACATCCAATACCCCTTCCAGATTTGGGAATAAGTCGAGATCGATAGGTGAAACCCCAACGTTTGGATAAGTTCCCAAAGGGGTGGTGTTTACGATCAGAGCGGCGTCGGAATGGAGTTGGAGATTGTTATAATTATTTTCTCCGCTGCGGGATATGATTATCGCATTTGCGCCACGATCCTCAAGCACTGCTACTGCCGTATTGGAGGCACCGCCGCTACCAAGTACCAGTACTTTTTTCCCAGAAACATCCAGATTGCTTTTCTGAACCATGGTGTCAAAACCAAAATAGTCTGTATTATGTCCAATCAGGGTTCCGTCGTCTCGTCGCACAATGGTGTTAACTGCCCCTAATTGTTTGGCTTTGGGAGAAAGTTTATCCAAATAGGGAATGACCTCCTTCTTGTAGGGGATGGTCACATTGCAACCTTGAAAATCTCCATTTCCCAGGAAATCCTTCAGCTGCTCCGGCTCTTTTTCAAATAGCTCGTAGGCGTAATCTCCCAGTTCCTTGTGAATCAGAGGGGAATAGCTGTATCCCAGCTTTCGCCCAAGAAGTCCGCACTTCATCACACAACCTCACAGTAGCTGCCCAGGTATTTAAATTCCTCGCATAGCTCATCCAGTTCGCACATCAGCTGAACAAATTCCTCAGAGTAGATAGAGGTTTCCAGATCGAAGTAGAACATGAACTCAAAATCACGCTCTGGAATCGGACGGGATTCCAGCTTGGTGACATTGATTCCGAGTGTGTAAAGACGAGCTAAAACCTTGTATAGGGAACCGGGCTTGTGAGAAAGTACCATCATGATGCTGGTTTTGTCAGAACCGGGATATATTTCCATATTTTTACTGATGCAGATAAAGCGTGTGCGGTTATTGCCTTTGTCCTGAATGGCAGCAGCCAAACAGTCTAGACCGTATAGCTCGGCGCAGCTGCGACTGGACAGCGCACCTACATCTTTTCGTCCGGACTGAGCTACCATCTGAGCAGCAACAGCGGTATTTTCGACGGGAATCACCTTGACGCCGGGAATGGATTTCAGAAATTCGCTGCACTGATTAATCGCTTGTTCATGGGAATAGATTTCCTTAATGTCCGCTATTGTGGTACCGGGATTTGCCAGCAGATTGTGATCGACTTTCAAGCGGAAGGTGCGAATGATGGAGAAATTGTGCTTAATCATCAGATCATAAACTTTCTTGACAGAACCGGCTGTAGAATTTTCCAGAGGCAAAATACCATACTGACAAAGCCCCTGATCGATGGCGTTAAACACGGCCTCAAAATTCTTGAAATACATGATAAGGGGCGCCTTGAACATTTTTTCGCAGGCAATCTGAGAATAAGCGCCCTCTACGCCCTGACAGGCAACCATAGGTGTTTGGGGGAATAGCTTGGGCGTATTTTCAATAGCATTTGTGATCTGCTGATACAGTGGCGTTAGAACCGTGCTGTTTTTGCTCTGATAGCTGCGGCTCAGCTCAAATAGCATGGAGTATAGCACCCGGGTGTAATTTGCCATATCCGGGCCAGCTTTTTCTGCAACATCCTGAAGCTTCTGCCGTTCCCGGACAGGCATAAGAATCGGCAGCCCATTCTCTTTTTTATATTCGGCAATTTGAGCGGCAACTTCCATCCGCTGTCCGAAGAGCTTTACCAGCTGATCGTCAATTTTATCAATTTCAGTACGAAGATCCTTCAGTTCCATGATTACTTCCTCCTGTGTGTCCGGGTGTTGCCCAGAATCATATCATAAATGGCAATGGCAGCAGCAGCTTCGATGACTGGAACAGCTCTGGGAACAATACAAGGGTCATGGCGGCCCTTGATACGCAAGACAGTATTTTCCATTTGAGAAAGAGAAATGGTATTTTGCGCCTGGGAAATGGATGGCGTAGGCTTAATGGCTACCTGAAAAATCAGGGGCATTCCATTGGTGATGCCACCGAGAATTCCACCAGAGTTGTTTGTAGTGGTAACGATTCTGCCATCTACAATGGCGTAGGCATCATTGTTTTCACTGCCACGCATGTAGCTGGATGAGAAACCGGCACCAAAATCCAGACCTTTCACCGCTGGGATGCCGTAGACAATCTGGGCAATACGGCTTTCAACACCGCCAAACATGGGTTCACCCAATCCGGGCATCAAACCAATTACACCACATTCAATGATACCGCCGACGCTATCTCCCTCAGCGTGAGCACAGGCGATGGCTTGGCGCATTTTAACACCTGCATCTTTGTCAATGACGGGAAAATCGCCGTTAATGGTGTCCAACTGCGGCGACACGGGATTCATGTGTGTGTCGGTGATGTCTGCAACTGCTGCCAGGTGAGCACCGATTTTGATGCCCATTTCCTCTAGCCATTGCATACATAAGCCGCCTGCAATGCACAGGGGAGCAGTTAATCGTCCGGAAAAGTGTCCACCACCTGCAGCGTCCTGAAAACCACCGTATTTCATGTGGGCAGTGTAGTCAGCATGACCGGGTCTGGGACAGTCAGATAAATTACTGTAATCCCCTGAGCGGGTATTCTTGTTGTGAATCACTGCTGCGATGGGAGCACCGCAGGTATAGCCATCCAATAGCCCTGCCAGAAATTCCGGGCGATCCTCTTCTTTTCGGGGCGTTGAATAATCGTTTTGTCCCGGGGCACGGCGGTTCAGAAATTTTTGCAGTTTATCTATATCCACAGGAAGACCGGCAGGAATTCCGTCTAACGTCATACCGATAGCTGCACCGTGGGACTGCCCAAAAATGGATAATTTTAAGTTTTCACCGTAGGTACTGCTCATAATCTACCTCCTAAGCGGCGATAATCTTCCCAAAAACGGGGATAGGACTTATTGACGCACTCTGCACCTAAAATGGTGACAGGGGAGTTGCTAACAGTAGCTGCAATGGCGGCAGCCATTGCAATTCTGTGATCATTCCGTGCGTCCACGATACCTCCCTGAAAATGGGAGGAGTAAATGGTCAAAGTGTTTTCTGAGGATTCAGCTTTTCCTCCAAGAGCCTGAATCATGGAAACGACTGAATCAACACGGTCAGACTCCTTGAGGCGAAGCCGTTCAATGTTGATGAATTTGGCACCTGCCTTGGCGCTTGCCGCAACAGCTAGGATGGGGACCAAGTCAGGAATATCGGCTGCATCAACAGTGGTAAACTGACTGAATTGCGGAAGGATCTCTGCAACGGCCCGGTCTCCTTGGGAAGAGCATGGGTTCAAATTTGAAATTTCTACTGAATTGCCCATAGCTTTGGCTGCCAAAAAGAAAGCAGCATTACTCCAATCACCTTCCACGGTAATACTGCCGGGAGAATGATAGTGGGGAGCGTCAAATAATGACATAGCGGCCTTGGTCATTTCGATATATGGGCGAGACTCTATTTTTCCGGCAATCTCCAACTTGCAATTGCCGGGAGTGACAGAGAGTGCAAAGAGCAGACCTGTGATGAACTGACTTGACACACCGCCGTCAATAGAATATAAGCCACTTTGAAGTTTACCTTGGCAGCGGATCGTGTTTGAGGTAGGACGGCTAAGTCTGCACCCCATTCGCTCCATTTCCTCCCAGAGGGGAGAGAGAGGTCGCTGGGGCAGTCGTCCCTCCATCGAAAAGGTGGTATCTACCCCTAATGCTCCTGCGATGGGCAGCATGAAACGAAGGGTAGAGCCGCTTTCGCAGCAGGGGAGCTGGGCGGATTCGGGAATTGTTTGGATTGGCATCACATGATAGCCTGATCCTGTTCTCGTAATGCGGGCTCCCAAAGCATTGAGGCAGGCTGCAGTAGCTTCAATGTCACGGTTGGTATCCGGACAAAGGATGGTTGTGGGGTTATCTGCAAACGCAGCGCAGATTAAAAATCTGTGTGCTTGGGATTTAGAGGGGATAGCGGAAATCTCTCCGCTCAATTTCGTGGGTTGGATGGTCATATCCATATCAAAGACCTGCCTTGATAAAGGTTTGTATTTCCTCGACGGAAGTGGGGTTTATAATACAGTTTCCGATGGTTTTAGGAACAATCAGATTAATAGTGCTACCGCTGCGTTTTTTGTCGGACAGGGCGCAGCGGTAAAGATCTTCCTCGCTAAATGTGCAGAAGGCAGGCAGCCCGAATTTTTCTAAAACAAGCAGAATAGCCTGCATTGCAGCAGTATCGCAAATTCCGTAGGTATGAGCCGCTCTGGCGACAATGGCCATACCCATTGCAACAGCTTTGCCGTGAGAAATTTCAAAATGAGACTGGATTTCGATGCCGTGACCTACGGTGTGACCTAAATTCAGCTTCATTCTGGCACCGGTGTCAAATTCATCCTCTGCAACTACATTCCTCTTGAGCTCGACACAGCGGGTGATGACATCTTCACGGTCAAAATCCAGTCCTTTCTGCTGTAAGTGCGCAAAAAGAGCAGGATCGTACAGAATACCGTACTTGATAACTTCTGCACAGCCGTCACGAAAAACTTCTGTTGGCACTGTGTTCAGCGTATCAATATCGCACAGTACCAGACATGGCTGGTAGAAGGTGCCTGCCAGATTTTTGCCGGCAGGAAGATCAATGGCGTTTTTCCCTCCAACAGAGGAGTCTACCGCTGCCAGCAAGGTGGTAGGGATCTGGATCAGAGAGATTCCACGGAGATAGGTGGCGGCAGCAAAGCCTGCCAAATCACCTGTAACACCGCCGCCCAGTGCCACCAGACAGTCGGAACGAGTTAGCTGATTTTCTGCCAGAAAATTTAGCAAGGACAGGTAAGTTTCACCGTTTTTGCTTTCTTCCCCGGCGGGAAAAACGTAGGAAACCACTTCAAAACCTGATGATCTCAGACTTTTTTCCACTGTTGTGCCATACAGGGGGAATACGTTGGTTTCACTTATGATGGCAATTTTTTTTGTCTTAGTCAGTTTTTTTGCTTTTTCACCTAAATCTGAGAGCAGTCCAGAGCCGATATATACATCGTAATCCCGAGATGCGCTAACGTGTACTGTTTTCATCCATCCACCTCCTCCTTTCGACGCTTGCCGTCATCGAGCAGTGAAGCCAGAGCATTTATATCCTCTTTCACAATGGCATCTCGATAGGCGGTGAGGTTTTCAATATAGGTGTCTAATTCAAACAGGATATTATTCTTGTTTTCTAAAAACAGCTCAGCCCACATTTGGGGATTCAGCCATGCCACACGAGTCAGATCTTTGTAGCTTCCGGCGGAGAAGCCCTTGTGCTGGACAGAAGTGGGGGACTTGATAAATGCATTGCTGAGAATATGGGGCATCTGAGATGTAAAAGCGATTATTTCGTCGTGTTCTTTAGCTGTGGTTACAGAAAAAGAACCGAAATTACAGGGGGCAAGCATGGTTTTACAACGATCAAAAAGTTCAATGTCATCAAATCGGGGGGGGACAAGCACTATGGGAGCACCGGTAAAAAGGTCTGCACGGCTGTATTTGAAGCCGGAAAATTGCGAACCTGCCATGGGATGTCCCCCGATAAATGTAAAGCCGTATTTTTCGGCTATCGGAAAGCAGGTTTCACAGATTTCCTGCTTGATGCCGCACAGATCCATCACAAGGGCGTTTTTTGAGATAAATTGACCATTTTCTTCCAACCATGAGATGGATCCGCTGGGGTAGATGGCAAGGAGAATCAGATCACAGACGGAAATTGTATCCACTGTCAGTTGACCGTGGACTGCTCCTGATAGTTGGGCGAAAGAGAGCATATGCTCGTCCCTATCCCATGCATAGACTGTGTGACCGGATAAAGCATAGGCTCGGGCCATAGAGCCTCCAATAAGTCCAAGACCCAGAATACCAACATTCACATGATCGCCTCCCGCACTTTTTGAATCTTGCGATTCAGGTCGTCAAACTGCGTAGGGGTCAGAGATTGTGCACCATCGCACAGAGCACAGGCAGGATTGTTATGAACCTCAACCATGATGCCGTCAGCACCGGCAGCGGTAGCAGCAACAGCCATAGGAGGTACCATGGAAGCCTTGCCGGTGGCGTGGCTGGGGTCGACAACCACGGGCAAATGGCTTAGCTCATGCAGAGCAGTCACTGCGGAAAGATCCAAGGTATTTCTGGTGTAGGTTTCGAAGGTGCGGATGCCTCGTTCGCAGAGGATGACATTTTCGTTTCCCTCACTCATGATGTACTCAGCACTCATCAGTAGCTCTTGCAGTGTATTTGCAAGGCCACGCTTTAGAAGAATTGGCTTTTTGGTTTTACCCAGCTCCTTCAGCAGATCGAAGTTCTGCATGTTTCGTGCGCCAACCTGAATGATATCGATATCTTCGAACAGGTCAAGGGTGTTGATATTCATAATTTCGGTAATCAAAGGCATACCGGTAGCTTCCTTGGCTTTTATCAGCAGCTTGATACCATCGCCCTTCATGCCCTGAAAAGCGTAGGGAGAGGTACGGGGCTTAAAGGCACCACCACGGAGAATATGAGCGCCACTTGCCTTGACGGCACTGGCAACCTCGATGATTTGGTCTTCGGATTCTACGGAGCAAGGACCGGCGATAACCGCAAAATAACCACCACCGATGCGGACATTTCCGATTTCTACGATTGTATCTTTAGGATGGAACTTCCGATTGGCCTGCTTGAACGGTTCAGAAACACGCTTGACGGTTTCTACAATTTCCAGACTTTTCAGCAGTTCCATGTCCACCCGGCTGGTATCACCGATAAGACCTAAAACGGTAAATTCCTGACCGTGGGAAAGATGAACTTCCAGATTCATACGTTTGAGCCAGGTAACCAGATGTTCGGTTTGTTCGGGGGTAGTTCCTTGTTTTAATACTGCGATCATACGCTCATCTCCTAATAAAAACAGCGCTGCACCGAGGCGATCTCGTGCAGCGCTTGAAAATGTACTTTGAAGCTACTATAAAAAACTGCATCACAAATCGCTATTACCTTTTCATCATAAAAAAGTAATAGTAGTTAAAATACTGTGCTGCAGTTGCGATAACGATCATCCTGTGATCCTCCTTGTACAGTAGCTGCGGACATTATACCACGATGGGTGGAAAAGTGCAAGAGTAATTATGAAATGATTGCAAAATTTTGCAAATTTAAATTTGAAAAACGTAGGTGTCAGCATATGCCCCCTGTTTTTTGGACGGAATGTGTGTTATTATGTAAAAAAAGAGTGAGGAGGCGATGTTGTGCTCCATTTGTTGTTGGGTACGGACTGGACAGCGAACCGAGATGAAGTTCTCCGTC